>Ga0100402_1000302_pt1 | contig 57863 bp, 62 predicted proteins | sample CryGeyme20150102_FD_80419 | JGI IMG/M metagenome (GOLD analysis project Ga0100402, IMG submission 80419) | Groundwater microbial communities from Crystal Geyser aquifers in Utah, USA - Crystal Geyser metaG 2015-0102 | ecosystem: Environmental > Aquatic > Deep subsurface > Groundwater | place... | reverse complement strand
TCCGCCCTCGCCCGCCGCCAGCAAGCGGCGGGCTCGCTTGTCCAGAGTCGGCGTCCGGATTGCCATACTAGGCAATCCGTCCGTCGCTCGTTTAATCGCCTCGCCTTCCGGCTCGGCTCATAACTCGCTCGTCGCTAGTTCGATTCCCCCTTCTATAACCTTACAAAAAAAATATCACCAGTCTGACGACCGGTGATATTTTCTTTGAGCGGGTAGGGGGAATTCCGCCCTCGCCCGCCGCCAGCAAGCGGCGGGCTCGCTTGTCCAGAGTCGGCGTCCGGATTGCCATACTAGGCAATCCGTCCGACGCTCGTTTAATCGCCTCGCCTTCCGGCTCGGCTCATAACTCGCTTCCGACTAGTTCGATTCCCCCTTCTGACTACAAAATTAAAAAAGAGTAGTCCGACAGGACTACTCTTTTTTAATTGAGCGGGTAGGGGGAATCGAACCCCCATCCTCAGCTTGGAAGGCTGATATAAAAGCCATTATACGATACCCGCAACAACTTAATCTTATAAGAAAAAAGATTCAAAGTCAAGATTGATTTTCCGATTGATTTTCTGGTTATAAACTATCTTTCATCGGCCAAACTAAGATAATTCCTAAAGCCGTTAATAGAGCAGAAACAAGAAAAATAAAGTGAATTGGCAAAAAGACAGTAATTAATATGGCTAAAGCCGGGCCAATAATATAAGCAGCTGGTCCAGTTAAACGAAAAAGATTGATCATCTCTAAATCTTTAGCACTAACTATCTTAAAGAAATAACTTTCTCTCATCGCCTCAATTAAAGCAGCACCAACACGACTAAAGAATAATAGTCCGGCCCAAAGCCAAACAATCGGTTGGTTTACATAAAAGATTCCAACTAAAGAGATTGTTAAAATACTTAAACCAATATAAAGCATTTCTTTCTCGCCAAAATATTTATCAGCTAAAAAGCCAGCTGGTATTTGAAAAATAATAAAAGGAATTAGCATAAAAGAGAAAATTGGACCTAAAATTTCCCAACTCATTCCTAAGGTTTGATGAAGGTAAATAGGAATATAAACAACGGCAGTTGTGTAAAATAGCTGAAGAATTAAAGCAACAAAGAATATCCCTCTTAGGTTTTTGTTGTGCCACATTTTTCTAATTACTTTTTTCATTCCCTCTTCAGCGTATTTAATTTTTGACTTTAAGTGTGGGCTGATAATTAAAAAGAAAACGAGAGTTGGAATTATAATTGAGCCTGATAACCAATAAACAAAACTATAGCCGAAAGAGCTAATTAAATAACCAGAAAATGTTGGTGCTAAAACCCAACCTAAATTGCAAATTGTTAAATAAAGCGCTCTAACTTTTCCGGTATCAGCATTTTTTGTAAATATTTCTATAAATAAATCAAGTTTAATGAAGGTTAGATTTAAGAAGGCGGTGAAGAAAACAATCCCGATTAAAGCAGTTAAAGAAGAATCGGCAATAGCAAAGAAAAATAAGGAGGCGCTATAAAGAAAAAGAAGAAGTTTAAAGGTATTATGATGGCCAAAACGCTTTATTGTCTGGGGAAATCTTAGAATAAATAATAAGGTTGCTAGATTGGCAATAACAAAAAATAAACTAACAAAACTAAGGTCAGTGAACTGACTAATAAAACTTGAATTGACATAGGCTGGTAGAGCGGATGAAAAAGAGATAATTAAACCAACTAAATAAAGAATAGTTAGTTGGTGTTTTGGTTTAAAGCCTCTCTTTTTTTTGAATAACATAAGTTTTAATCATGATAAAAATGGCAACCAGAGCCATTACTAAGCTTATTACTTGGGGCGCACGTAGACCAAAGATAAGTGGAGAATAATCAATCCGAATAAATTCTAAACTAAACCTCAATATAGAATATGATAACATGTAAAGCGTAACTAGCAAAATATCAAAACTAGTTTCTTTGCTTCCTTTTGCTCTTAACTGTGTATAAGTTAAAAAAATAAGGACTGCAAATATTGTTAAAGAGCCTAAACTTTCATAAATAAAAGTAGGCTGAAAGTAAATTTCATTGATAAATTCTAAAGGTCTATTTATTTGAGCAATTGGGATTCCCCAAGAAAGATTTGTTGGCAAGCCAAAAAGTTCCTGATTAAAATAATTGCCAAAACGACCAATGGCTTGAGCCAGAGCTAAACCGGGGACGCTAATTGCCCCTAATTTCCAAAAACTAATTTTTGTTTTTTTGGCAAAAAAGATAAAGACTAAAAGTCCAGCAATTATTCCGCCATGAATAGCGAGTCCGCCTTCCCAGATTTTTATTATTTGCCCTGGATTTTTTAAATAAAATGGTAGCTCTAAAATTACATCATAAAGTCTCGCTCCTAAGATGCCAAAGATTATGGTCCAAAAAAATAAATCAAGCAAAAATTCTTTCTGAATTTTACGTTTTTCGCCAATTTTTAAAATCAGAAATAGGGCGATTAGCATTCCTAGAGCCACAAAAAAACCGTACCAATTTATTTGGAGCGGTCCTAGGTTAAACATAACCGGACTGGGATTAAAGTTGTGAAGAAAATTTATCATTTGGTGCGGATGGAGAGACTCGAACTCTCAAGAGTTGCCCCGCTTGGTCCTAAGCCAAGTGCGTCTACCAGTTTCGCCACATCCGCTCTATTAAGTTAGTTTTGATTTAACCTGAATAAATAATAAATCATAATTAGAATAAAGTAAAGATGGCTCTTGAAAATATTTTAAATTAAGTTTTTGCAAACTTTTTAAAAAATATTTTTCAGAAACAAAAAACAATGCTATAATAAATTTATAAAAATATAAAATTAAATATCTATGAGTAAGAAAAAATTTGTTCTTTTTTTTGAAGAGCTAGGAATTAAAGATGTTCCTTCTGTCGGTGGTAAAAACGCCTCTCTTGGTGAGATGTTTTCTAATTTGAGCAAAAAAGGAGTGAGAATTCCTGATGGTTTTGCAACAACAGCCGAGGCTTATAATTATTTTTTTGAAGCTAACGACTTAAAGAAAAAAATTAAAAAAATAATTAAAGGTCTTGATACTCACAATGTTAAAGATTTGATGGCCAGAGGAGCGGAAATCAGAAAAACAATTATGGCGGCGGAACTTCCTCAAGATTTAAAAGATCAAGTTGCCGAAGCTTATCGCAAGTTGTCAAAAAAACATGGTGAGAAGAATTCTGATGTTGCTGTTCGTTCTAGCGCAACCGCCGAAGATTTACCAGATGCTTCTTTCGCCGGTCAGCAGGAAACCTTTCTAAATGTTCAGGGACAAGAGGACTTAATTTTAGCAGTTAAAAAATGTATTGCTTCTCTTTTTACCGATCGGGCTATTTCTTACCGGGTAGATAAAAAGTTTGATCACTTTTCTATTTCTCTTTCGGTCGGCGTCCAAAAAATGGTGCGAGCCGATAAGGGTTCGTCTGGTGTTATGTTTAGTATTGATACGGAATCAGGTTTTAGCGGCGTTGTTTTAATTAATTCAATCTTTGGTTTAGGAGAAAATATTGTTCAGGGAAAAGTTACTCCTGACTCATTTTTAGTTTTTAAAGAAACGGAAAAAATTATTTCTCGTTCTATCGGCACTAAAAATTTACGAATGGTTTATAATCCAGGTGGCAAAAACCCAGTTAAAGATCTACCAGTTTCAGCTAGTGACGCAAAAAAACCATCCTTAAACGACAGCCAAGTTTTAGAGTTAGCTAAATGGGCGATGATTATTGAGGAACACTATAAAAAACCGATGGATATGGAGTTCGCTTATGATGGAATTTCCAAAAGAATGTATATTACCCAAGCGCGACCGGAAACAGTTCAGAGTCGTAAGGATGTTAATGTTATTGAAAGTTATAAACTTGAGAAAAAAGACAAATTAAAAGTTTTGGTTAGCGGTCAAAGTGTTGGTTCTAAAATTGGTAGTGGCGAAGTTAATAAAATAATGTCAGTTAAAGATATTTCTAAGTTTAAAGCGGGTCAGGTTTTGTTAACTGATATGACTGATCCTGATTGGGAGCCGATTATGAAAATTGCTTCGGCGATTGTGACCGATAAAGGTGGCCGAACTTGTCATGCCGCGATTGTTTCTCGTGAACTTGGGATTCCTTGTATCGTTGGGACTGAAAATGCGACGAAAAAAATTAATCCAAGACGCCAAGTAACGATTGATTGTTCTATTGGCGAGGTTGGTTATGTTTATGAAGGAAAAATTCCTTTTCAAATTGAGACAACTGATATTAAAGGTCTTAAGAAAACTAAAACTAAAATAATGATGAATGTTGGTGAGCCTGATATGGCTTTTCCACATTCATTTTTACCTAATGATGGAGTTGGTTTAGCTCGTTTAGAATTTATCATTAATAATTACATTAAAATTCACCCTCTGGCTCTAGTGCATTTTGCTAAATTAAAAGATAAGAAGGCAAAAAAGACGATTGAGAAGATGACGGAAACTTATCAAAAGAAGACCGAATATTTTGTTGATCGTTTAGCTCAAGGAGTTGCTGTTTTAGCCTCAGCTTTTTATCCTAAAGATGTAATTTTAAGACTTAGCGATTTCAAAAGTAACGAATACGCTAATTTAATTGGCGGCCGAGAGTTTGAGCCAATTGAATCAAATCCGATGATTGGTTTCAGGGGTGCTTCTCGTTATTACTCAAAGGAATTTTTACCAGCTTTTAAATTAGAATGTGAGGCAATTAAAAGAGTTAGAGAGGAAATGGGACTTAAGAATTTAAAAGTCATGGTTCCTTTCTGTCGAACAATTGAAGAAGGCAAAGAAGTTCAAAGAATTATGGCCGAATGCGGACTTAAGCGTGGTGATAAAGGCTTGGAAATTTATGTGATGGCTGAAATTCCAAGTAACATTATTTTAGCTGAAGAATTTTGTCAGATTTTTGATGGCTTTTCTATTGGTTCAAATGATTTAACTCAACTTGCTTTAGGAATTGATCGTGATTCTGGAGGAACTTTAAAAGTAATTGGTGAGGCGAATGAGAATAATAAAGCGGTTAAAACTTTAATTCGTCAATTAATTAAAGTTGCTAAGAAAAATAAACGTAAAGTTGGAATTTGTGGTCAGGCGCCAAGCGATTTTCCTGAATTCGCTGAATTTTTAGTAGAAGAAGGAATAGATAGTATTTCTTTAACTCCGGACACGGTAGTTAAAACAACAATCGCTTTATTAAAAAAAGAAAAAGCTTTACGCCGTAGCCGTAGTATTTTAAGCTTCTTGTTTTAATTGTTTAAAGATTGATAAGCGCTAAAATAAAAAATCTCCTTTGTAGGAGATTTTTTATTTTATAGTCGGCTAATTACTGATTTTATTTTTAGATCTCTAACTTCTGGTATTTCTGGCTCTATAATTTCAACTACTTCAATTCTTGTTCTTCTGACACCAAATTGAATAGCGTCACTTCTTTCAAGCATCCAGATATCAACTCTATCAGAATATCTTTTATTCATTCTATCGCGGACAACGAAAATTCTATCACCAAACAAGTCCGGGATTCTAACTTTAGTACCAAAGGGGAGAAAGTTAGCGGCAACTGTATCTTCTATTCCGTGAGTACAAACATTAAAGCCATTAGCGGTAATACAAGGACTGTTGTCGGTTTGTCCAACTTCGGAATTATAAGCAGTCATAGTATGAACACCAGAACTAATTACTCTTATTTCTGGCTCAGTATTTTCCGGAACTGGTTCTAAAGCTAGAGCGACTTTTTTAATTTCAGAATTGTCACTAGAACTATTATTAGTAGCATCATCTACGGCCAATTCGCCGATTTCTCCGCTTGCAGTTGTTTTTAGATTGTAGTTTAAATTTCGAGGATTAATAATTGCATTAGTCGTTTCTCGTAATTGACGATTAGTATTAATAATTGGAGAGCCTTCCTTACTTGAAGACATAGTAATTAATATTTCTGGCTCTGTTTGTGACTCAGATTTTGTTTGGGCTTCAGGTTCTGTTTGCGCCTCAGGTTTTATTTGCGCCTCAGAATTAATATTATTTTTATAATCTTTAACTGCGTCCTCGGCTAAAGCTGGAGAGTAAAATAGGACAAACTGGAAGAAACAAGCGATAATGAGCACAAGGAAAAAGCCCTGACGTTTACTCAGAGGAATTATTTCTTCAGCTAACTGAAGTATTTTTTTCATATTTAAATTTTTATTTATTTTTGCCAATTAAAAAATCCCAACTTATATGTCAGCTGGGATTGCATGACCGTCAATCTTAGCATATAAGCAAAAAAAAGTCAAGCTTAGCTCAGTGGATGAACTGTGGATAAACTATTGACAAATTTTAAAATGTATGCTATAATTGAGCTATGAAAATTGAGATTTTAATTAAAAATAATTAAGATTTTAAGTTTCTTAGAACTTTAAAATAAAAATAAGTAACAATAAAAAAAATCGGAGGATTTATCATGAAAAAAGTATTAGTATTATTGGGTTTGAGCTTTGCTTTGGCTATTTCAGTTTCCGCTCAGCGGAACACGTTCTATTACGGCGACAAAAACGCCGTAGAGATTAACAACTCAATCGAGCTCTTTAATGAGCTGATTGATGACCACGAGGCCAGCATCGAATCCTTGAAAAAGGAAAATGATAGAATGGTGGCCGATTTCAGAAGAAGTGGGAACGGCCAGTCAGCCAAATCGTACGCCAAAAGAACGGCCGTAAATGATTCGCTTATTACTCTTTATCGGGCAAAAGTTTTGGATCTTAAGGTGACAAAACAGGCGTTTCTCGAAAGAACGGCTGGTAGCAGTAAAAAAAGAGTTGTTAGCTCTAAAGGAAACAATCCGAAAAAACTTAGAGCGGTCGCTGATGCTTATGCAACTATAAGTTATGTTGACGCTTATACAAGCGGCATTGGCAAACCAGGAGGAGCTAATGAGACCCCAGCAAGTGGGCTCAAAGGATTAATAGTAAATGAATGGTACGAAAACGTTACCTTTCATGTCTATGGTCCCGGAACTTGGAAAAGAGAATTTAGAGTTTCTGGAAACGGTGGAATAGTTGAATTTGATATTCCTTCTCCAGGGGAATATCGCTTCGTTTCCATACGTGGAAGGGAGATAAACACTATCACAAAAATTTCTCGTCCTGGTTTATCGGAATTCCGGGATGCAAAAGGAAACAAGTATGATATCATGACCACATTGCAAAGACGCAGGTGGTAAGAATTATACGAAAATTTATCAGAGGAGCTTTTGAACGAGCTCCTTTTTTATTAAAAAAATCATCCTTTTAAGAATGATTTTTATGGTTTTAAATTTATAATAAGAAAAAAACTATGTAAGTTCTGTCATCGATGACTCTCCTCCTGAAAAAGGCAAGCTATTGAAGATAAAGTAGGTAATGGCATAAGACGCTAGAACAATCACGAGTCCGATAACCGCATTTTTTAAAGAGGTCTGAGCCTTCTTAACTTCCTCATCATTACCTCCGGCTGTCATCCATTTAAAGCCGGCCATAATTGTTAAGACTAAGAATATTAACGCGAGGAAACTTAAAATAACGCCAATAATCGTTGCTACCAAACCGCCAACACCCATACTAACAAGCCCGGCCCCTGTAGCAACTTGTGAGGTTGATTCATCTAAGCCATTAGCAAGAGGCAAGCGTTCAAAGACAAAGACGGTCATCGTGTAGGCAGCTAGAACTACTATTAAACCGATTGTGGCATTTTTGACTGAAGTTTGAGCCTTCTTCACGTCTTCATCATTACCCCCCGCATTCATCCATTTAAAGCCAGCCATAATTGTTAAGACTAGAAAAATCAAGCCTAAAAAGCCAAGAGCGGTTTTAATAACTATTATTGAGACAGTTTCAATGTCCGCATCTTGGAATCCAGCCCCAACTTTAAACTCATTAGATTTTTCGTCTAAATTTAAAACAGTTGGATCAATAAGTTGCGCCTGACTTACTAAAACTGGAACAACTAAGATAAACAGGAAGAGTGTTAATTTTAAAATATTGTTCATTTTTTTCATATGCGTATAATTTAAGAAGAAGAAGCCGCAAGTCTTGAGGCAATAAAAAACCAAATTGCCCAAGCAGAGAGAATAACAATCAAACCGATTGTCGCTCTTTTTATATAATTAGTCGCGATTTTAACATTTTCTTCATTTCCTCCGGCCGTCATCCACTTATAACCACCAATAACAATTAAAAATATGAAAATTATACCTAATAAACTTAACGCTGCACGCACAACTTGGCCAGTAGCTGTAGCTAAACTAATGTCTTCCTTATAACCACTATCTTTACCAATTGTTTTTAATTTATCAAGAGCTTTATTGTTTTCGCTTGCGTTTTTAAAGCTTGAGGGGTCTGGGTCAGGAGTTACTAGATTTTCAGCAAAAACGAGAAACGGAAGAACTAGAAAGGCGGTGATAATTATAATTCCGAAGAAAGCTTGAAGATGGTTTTTGATTTTCATATTAAAAATTTAAGAGGCTAGAAAAGAAAAAGCCTTGATAATAAAGTAACTTATTGCATAAGAGCCAAGAACAACAATTAAACCAATAATCGCCTGTTTAATTGTTTTTGAGGCTTCTTGAACTTTAGCCTCTTGACCACCGGCGGTCATCCAATTAAAACCGCCAAGAATTAATAAAATCATGAAGATTATTCCTATGAAAGACAGGACAATATTTATTATTTTACTAATCATCTTTTCTAGTGATACATCATCTTTTGTGTTATAGCCCGCATTATTACCAACTTCCTCTTGGACCTCTTTAAAAGCATTTTTTAAATTTCGACCAGAGCTCTCAGTATCTTGCGCTAAACAAAGACCGGGGATTAGGCTAAAAAATATGAAGCTAGCAATTATTAATTTTTTCATAATTAAGTAAGATAGGGCTCGGAAAAGAATTGAACGATAAAGTAACTAAGAGCGTAAGCTACTAAAATAATTAAAACTCCAATAACACTTTGAATGAACATTTTTTTTGCTTTTTCAACTTCAGCCTCATTTCCTCGAGCGGTCATCCATTTAAAGCCAGCCACAATTGTTAGTATTAAAAATAAAACACCAACAAAAGTTAGAACTAGTTTTATTCCTTGTACGATCATGCCATCAATAGATTTTTGTTCGTCAACATACCCTGCTTTCCCGGCAGTTATATTTAAACCGCTATTTTCTTCAAAATCATAAGCCAAAACTAATATCGGCGAAATTATTCCAGCTAAAATTAAATATTTTATTTTTTTAACTAGGGTTTTCATTAGTTTGCAAATTGGTTACCTATAAAGCTAGTTATTGTGTAAGCGGAAAGAACAATTAAAAGACCAATAATAGCGTTTATTATTATTGTTTTAGCTTTTTCTACTTTTTGCTCATTACCTCCGGCAGTCATCCAATTTATACCACCGTAAATTGTTAAAATTAAAAATAAGACTCCAATAAAAGAAAGGACGAAGCCAATCATATCGCCAAGTTTAGTAGCAATAAATTTTTCGTCATAGGGCTCATTAGTATTGATTTGTTCCTGATAAGCTGGAACTACATTAGCCGCTTCATTTAAGCCTTTTAAGACATCTTCTGAAGCAGCGTTTTGAGCCAACACTGAAGAGGAAAAAGTAAAAAATAAAAATAAAAAAAAGATTACCGGAAAAAAGAATTTAAATTTTTTCATAAAGAAATTATTTGAGATAAATTCACTGCCTTAATTAAAAGAGGAATTCCTGAAGACTTTTAATTAAGGCAGTAAATCCTAATTACTTAGGACTACTGACTAAAGTATCTTAATTACTGACGGTTGTACTAATATTTTCAATTAACCAAGTTGCTAGACCCCATGAGGCTAGAACAATAATTAAACCGACAACACCAGCGCCTAGAAGTTTCTTTGCTTCTCCGGTTTTTTCTTCGCTACCACCAGAAGTCATCCATTTAAATCCACCGATTAAAATGATACTTACAGCAATTAAGCCAAGGAAACCAAGGGCAAATTTAATAAAACGGCCGATGACTTCACGAGGATCTTGCTCAACATCACCAAGAGATCCACCTAAACCATCTTCAACTAGTTGTGTGCCATATGGATCATTGTCTGTTTGAGCTAATGCTGGTAAAGCAAAAACTGGAACCAAAAAGGCAGCGACAATTGCGAAAGCTGCTAAATTTTTTAATAATTTTTTCATAATTTCACCACCTTTCTAGTTTTTTTAATTTATTTTTCTATCACTAATATTTTAGCATAATCCCTAAAACAAGACAATATGATTTTTAGCTCAAGATATTATAATATTTTTTTATTACTGCTCTTTTGCAATTTTGCTTAAAAATCACTAATATTAAGTCTAATTGTGTATTTTCTAGAGGAATTTTATTAAGGTAGCAGTAGGCTAATATTGCCTTTTTTAAATTAATTACTTGTTTTTTTGTTAACGGAATAGCATTTAAATCAAGGACATTAAAGTTTCTACTTTTAACTTCAATAAAAATTAGGTCTTTATTTTTATTAAAAATTAAATCAATTTCATTTCGGCCATTGCGCCAATTTTCCGCCAATAATTTATAGCCTAGATTAAGATAATGATTTTTTGCAATAAATTCCCCTCTTTTTCCTAATTCTTGTTTTTTATTCATAAAATAGGTTTTCTAGAATTAAAAAACCTCCGAGCTTAAGCCAGGAGGTTTTTAAAAAACTCATTATTTTAATTAACTAAGGAATGTATTTCTCTCTAATTTTTTGTAATTCCGCTTCTTTTTTCTTTTCTGGTAAACCTTTTAAATCTTTAAGAATAAAATAAAGCCAAGCAATTATTAAAAGAAACCAAGCGGCTAACCAAAAACGACCGGATAAAAAAGGTAGGTTTTCGTAGCGGAAAAAGAAGAAGATTATTGCTAAAACAAAATTAGCGGCAAAAAAGTCATAACTTCGAATTAAAGTTCTTTTATAAAGCTTGGACCTTTTTTTATAAATTGTCGTTAAAACTGCGCCAACTAAGAAAATAACTAAAAGTGCTAAGAAAAAAATTTTTCCACTTTGACCAATCGGACCAGGAATAAGTTCAAACCAATAAGTGCTTGAAAACAAATTTTTTAACATCATATTTTTATAGTTTAGTTAAGACGAGACCATAATGATAGGGTCCGGCTTCAAATTCTTCATTTATTTTTAAACCGAGCCTTGAACAAATATCTTTTACTTCTCTTTGAGAAATCCTTTTTTCTGGAGCGGGACCAAGAGGAATATCTTCAAGTTTCCAATCAATTATTAACATTTTCCCGTTATTTTTTATAAGTCGGGTCGCTTCCTTTAAGATATTAGCTTTTTTAATTGCTTGGCTTAAAACATTAATTATTGTCGCTGCATCGAGACTTGCTGTCTCTATTTTAGTCGCTTGAAAGACCTCTAAATCGCTCCAAACAGGCTCTACTTGTGGTAAGTTATGGCTTTCTGCTTGGCTTTTAACCTCTTTTAAAGCTTCTTTTAAGATATCAATCGCGTAAATCTTTCCTTCGCGACCAACTAAATTAGCTAGAGGGAAAACAAAGAAGCCAAAATTACCGCAACCAAGCTCAGCGACTCTTTGTTTCTCGCTAATGCTTATTTTAGCTAAAATTTTATCAATGTCAAATAGAACTGTTTTTTTTGTGCCCAACATATTTGTAAATTTAATTTTTTTTATTCAACTAATACTTGTCTAATTATAATATTTTCTTGGCTGTATTTCTTTTTAGCACTAATTATAATATTGTTTAGTCCGCTTTTTAGATTAATAGTTTGGGAAAAATTTCCATTATGATTACTGAGAATTATTTCACCATTTATTTTTAACTCTGTTTCCGCTTCGGTTTCTCCAATAACTTCAATCGAGCGATCTTCTGTTAGTAAATTATTTTCCGGGGCAATTATTTTTAGTTCTGGTGGAGTGACAATCTTTCTAACGTAGAATATTAAGTAAAGGGAGCAGGCTAAAATTGCTAAAGAAAATAAAATAGTTTTTATTATTTTTGGAAAGGCGATTAAATGTTTTTTAGTGATTTTTTTATTGATAAAGGGATCATCTTTTTCTTCGCTGCTTAATTCACTAAGTTTATTTGCTAAAACTTTTTTATCAAGTCCTAAAAATTCTCCGTATTTTTTCAAAAAACCTTTACGATAAATTCCAGATGGTAGTAAATCTAAACGATTCTTTTCAATCGCATCGAGATATTCTTCTTTTATTCCAAGTTTTCTTGAAACAAAGCTCATCTCAAGACCTTTTTCTAGGCGAAGTCGATGACTTAATAGTCCGAAATCGTTTTCCTCAGTTATTATTTTTTTTAAACTAAATTTCGACATAAATTAAGCTTTAGCTTAAAGAAAAGACCTTTTTTAAGGTGGTTAAATTATCTTAAAAGCCTGGTCCGCGGCTTGAGTTGAGTTGGTATTTCAACTTTACCCTGCCAATTAAGACCCATAGCTTTAAAAACGAAATTAATGATTAACCAACTTCCGAAGACTATTAAGAGTCCAACAACAGCAGCGGTAATTATTTTTTTTGCTTGGCCAACCTTATCTGCTGAGCCAGCAGAAATTAAGAACATAACACCACCGTAAACAAACATTAATAGAGTTAAGGAGCCAAGTATGCCAAAAACGAATTGGGAAATTTTAATTGCTAAAGCTAGGAAATCGTTGATAGCATAATCACCGCAATCGGTTGGGCTCATTCCCGTTGGGTTCCCGTTTTCATCAACTGAGCAATTTGAGGAGCCAGTGGCTTCTGGTAGTATTCCTTGAGCTGAAACTTGGAAAGCCAAAACTAGTCCAAGAAAAATAGTGACGGCAATTAAACTAAAAATTTTTTTCTTTTTCATATAAAACTAATATATTATCTTACAGTTTGCTGAACTCTTGAAGCCCCAATACTTAAAATATCTTCAATTTTTCCGGTGGGATTATTAACAACCCCTAAAATCATCTCTTTCATTGCTACTTCGGCTGCCTGAGGATTAATTCCTTTATACCAGGTTTTGGCCGTTAAGATTTGAGAAGAAAAAATCTTTATTTCTTCACTACTGTTTTCATTATTAATTAAAGACTTTAAAGCAGCGGGCTTATTTGTTTTTTCTAAGTATATTTTTGCTTGTTCAGCTTTAGTAATAAATTGAATAAAATGCCAAGCTTCATTTTGATTTTTGCTTTTATTTGAAACGACCTCAACCCAGTAATTAGCAAAGTTTATATTAGTTGATTGGTCGCTACTAATTTGTGGTAACTTAGCAATCGAGAAATTCAATTTTGGCGCCCTAGTTTTAATTGTTTCTAAATCATAGGAATAACTAAACATTATTGCTAAATTGCCGCTAATAAAAAGATCAAGCGCATTATCTAAGGCTTCGTTCCAAGCATAAGATTCTTTTATAGGATTAGCAAATTCAGAATAAAAACGTAAAGCGTTAAGGCCTGGATTAGCTTTTCTATTTTGATTATCTGTTATTTCGTGGTGAAAAGTAATCGCCCCGTTATTATTTTGCATTATTGCTCCGCCTTGCATCATTAAAAGAGCGAGAATATCAGTTGAGCGGTTAATATTATAAGCACCGCCTAAAGCAACGCCGGACTGAACAATTCCTTGCCTTGAATCTAATCTAGTTAACTTATTAATAGTCACAAGAAAGTCATTGTCCCAATATCTTGGCAACTCAATTATACCAGCATTATTTAATAAATCTCGATTATAATACATCGCCAAGGTATCAACTGATAAAGGTAGGCCGTAAATTTTTCCGTCTAAAACAACATCGTGATAAACAGCTCCAGCAAAATCATCCTGTAAGGTTTTTAAAGTTAAGGAATTAGTTGTTCTTAATTCATTTACTAACTCTTTTTTAATTGAACCAACAATTTTTGGATAAACCATTGTTGTTGTTGGTGGTAAAGGAGTTAATTTGCTTTGATATTTTTTCATCCAGGTATTGTGAATAGAAAAAATGTCTGGTCCTCTATCCTCAGCTAAGGCATTTAAAATTTCATTTTCATATTCATCATAACGAAGTAGTCGGTAATTAATGGTGATATAGGGGTGGGCAGCCTTATAAGCGTCAATTATTTCTTGAAAATCATCTTGACCATCAAAAACTCGCCAATAATTAAGAGTAACTGGCCGCGCTGCCTCCTGAACACCTTTATCGTCGATTTTACAGGCCGATCCAGAAATAAAGACAAAAATAATTATTAAAAAGATAGCACCGAACTTTTTTCGCATAAGGTTTTTAGTCGCTATTTTAGCGACGAGAAGCTAATTTATTAGACCATTATATTATAGCAAAGTTTTGTCTTTCCTCCAATTTTTTCAATTTTCTTGACGACGGTATTGCAAGGCCTCAGCCAGATGTTTTAATTGAATAATTTCGCTTTTATTATTTTCATCTAAATCGGAAATAGTTTTAGCTACTTTTAATAGTTTAAAATAAGAACGACCGCTCAGAACTAGCTTTTCGCTTGCATTTCTTAATAAATCAAGAGCATTATTTTCAAGTTGGCAAAATTTTTTTACCAAAGTTCCTGGTATGTCGCCATTAACTTTAAAATTATATTTTTGATAACGCTTGGCTTGCTTTTTTCTAGCCCCTTCCACCCTTTTCTTAATTGTTTCTGAATCTTCCTCGTCTTCTAACCTTTCAATCTCTGAAATTTCTAATCTTTTTACTTCACTAAATAAGTCAAGACGATCAAGAATTGGGCCTGATAGTCTATTTTGGTAATTTATTATTTGTTTTTTTGAACAACAACAACTTTTTTTACTATCACCAAGATAACCACATGGGCAAGGGTTCATCGCCGCTAGAAGAATAAATTTTGCCGGAAAATCAAGACTAGCATTAGCTCGACTAATATTTATTTTCCCATCTTCTAAGGGCTGTCTTAAACTTTCTATTGCTGAACGAGAGAATTCTGGAAATTCATCTAGAAATAATAGACCACAATGAGCTAAAGATATTTCTCCTGGGGATGGTAATGGCCCGCCGCCGATTAAAGCAGAATTAGAAGCGCTATGATGTGGAGAGCGAAAAGGACGATTTTTTATTAAAGAGGCACCTTTCATTTTTCCACTAATGCTATAAATTTTTGTTATTTCTAAAGATTCTTTGAAGCTTAATGCTGGCATTATTTTTAAAGAGGCTTTCGCTAATAAAGTTTTACCACTTCCTGGAGGACCATAAAGTAAAAGATTATGACAACCGGCAGCCATAATTTCTAAGGCTCTTTTAGCGTTTTTCTGGCCTCGAATTTTACTAAAGTCAAAATTATCAGAATTTTCTAAATTATTCGTAGATTGTTTTAAATCATTTTTGTTATTTTTTTCTTCAAGACCTTCACCTTGAGAATAAGTTTTAAGGTTGATTTCTCCTCTTAAAAAAGCTAAGAGTTCTCTTAAATTATGGAGCGCAATGATTTCCAGTCCAGAAACTAATGAAGCTTCGTCAGCATTTCTAGCGGGAAGGAACAATCTTTTTAGACCAGCTGCTTTAGCGCTCATAGCAATTGCTAAAGCGCCTTTAATTTCTCTAAGCTCTCCATCTAAAGAAAGTTCGCCGATGAAAATATCTTTTTGATAGTTAATTTTCAAATTATTATTAAGAGCGATAATGCTTATTGTAATTGGTAAGTCGTAAGCTGGCCCTCGTTTTTTTACATCGGCTGGTGCCAGGTTAACGGTGATTTTTCTTTTAGGATATTTTAGCCCAGAATTTCTTAGAGCACTTTTTACTCTTTCCCGCGATTCGTTAACAGCGGTGTCTGGCAAACCAACAACGGTAATTTGTCCAAAGTCACCGCCTCCGCTATCGGCTTCAACTAAAATAATTTTGGCTTCTAGACCGACGATGGCGGCGCTAAAAATTTTTGCAGGCATAAATTTATTTTTTTATTTAAATTATATTTAACTGATAACAAAAAACCTGACTTTAAGTCAGGTTTTATTGTAGTATTTTTTGTTTCAAGAAAAATTAAATTATTATTCAATTTTTTCTAAATCATCAAGCTTAACGCTTAAAAGTTGACTAACGCCATCAGCTTGCATAGTTACACCGTAAAGAATACTTGCTTTTTTCATGGAAGCGCGGTTATGAGTAATAACAATAAATTGAGTTTTGTCTGACAGGTCGTCTAAAATTCTGGCCAATCTTTCAGAGTTCGCTTCGTCTAAAGCAGCATCAACTTCATCTAAAACTACAAAAGGTGAAGGGTTGGCGCTAATAATTGCGGAAATTAAAGCGATCGCCGTTAAGGCTCGTTCTCCACCAGAAAGCATAGTTACGGTTTGAATTTTTTTACCTGGAGGAACAGCTTGAACTTCAATTCCTTCAAGTTCACCGCCGCCATGTTTTCTTAATTGCTTAATTTTTTTCAGTTTTTTATCTATTTCATTTTTAACCCGATTTTCTTCTTCGCTTAAACTGGCTAAGGCTTGCACCTCTTCTTCGCTAGCAACCTTATTTTTCTCATCTTTATTATCCTCAACTGTTAATTTAGAAATTTTCGCCTCTCCGCCATTAAATAAAATTTTAAAGTATTCACTAAACTTTTCCGAAATTATTTTAAACTCAGCGTCAAACTTCTTTTTAATAGTTTTATCAAGTTCGGCGATAATTTCCTCTAAAGAAATAATAGTCTTATCTAAATCATCGGTTTGTGATTTTAAGAAATCATATCTTTGTTTAGTTTCTTCGTATTCTTTTTCAACTTCCGGATCAATGCCGCCGATTTGATCAAGCTGGTTTTTTAGGGAGTTTATTTTTTTAGGCAAGAAATCAGTACCTGAGATTTCTTCTGGACGAGGATGATTTTCAATTTCTAAGATGCTTAAGTTTTCGTTTCTAATACTAGCCTCTAAATCTTCAAGCTTAGTTTCTTGGCGAGCCGCCTCCATCTGGATTTTATTTAAGTCGTTAATCGTTAAATTTAATTCTTGTTGTTTGGCTTGAGTATTTTTTTGAAGCTCAAACATTGTTGTTTTTTCTTTTTCTTGCTTTTCTTTTAAGATATCAAGTTCTTGGCGCAACTGGGAGATATCTTCATTTAAAGTTTTAACTCTCAAATTTATGCTCGCCTCCTCGCTTTTTATTTGTTCGGCGTCAAATTTTAATGAGCCCTTAGAAATTTTAGCGACTATTCCCCCTAGTTCAACTTTTAAACCTTCATTTTTTTCACCTAGAAGCCTTCGTCTTTCTTGTAGTGATGATTTTTTTATTAAAATTTCTTGAAGAACTTTTTCTGTTATTTGACGCTTTTTTGATAAAGAAAGCTCTTCGTCATTTTTTTCGATCTTTTTAATTGCCAGCTCAATATTTTTGATTTCTTTTTCTAGTTCTCGCTTTTCATTTTCAGTCCCAGCAAAATCAAATTTAATTTCCGCTTTTTCTATTTTTATTTTTAAGTCATTTAGCTCACGTTCTTTGGCTTGAAACTTTTCTTGATTAAAGGAAATTTTTTCGCTTAAACTATTAAGACGATAATTTTCTTCGGCTAAGTCAGTGTTTAATTTTTGTTTTGTTTCCGAAAGAGAAATAATTTTTTCTTGGATTAATTTTATTTTTTCCAGAGATTTTTCATCTTCACCGGAAATTAAATTTTTTATTTTTGTGCCAAAATCTTTTTTGGCTTCAGCTATCAAGGTTTTGATTTTTTCTAAACTATCCTCACGATTTATTTGATCAAGGCGATTTAAAAAATCATCAACTAATTTTTCAATTTCTTCACGACCCTTAAGTTTTTCTTTATTTTCTTTTAAACGCTCGCTTATATCGTTTAAAGACCCTTGAAGATTGTTTAATTCTTTTTCAACCTGAGCAATTTCATTTCGCAAACTTTCTTTTTTATTATTCTCCGTTTCCGCTTTAAAAACTGCTAACCTATTAGTTAACTCTTCTTTTTCAGTTCTTAATTCTTGAGCTTTATTTTTTAACCAATCAAGATCAATTTCGCCCTTGGCCTCAAGATTGGCAGCAATAATTGTTTCTAGGCGAGAAATTTTATTTTCAGTTAGATTTTTTTCTCTTTCAAATTCTTGTTTTTTATATTTTAGTTGAGAATTTGCTTGGAGTTTTTTAGTTATTTCTTCTAGTTCAGCTCTAGCTAAAAGCTCTTCCTTTTCAGGGTTTAGTTTTTCTAAGGAGTTTATTTCAAAAGCAATATTTTCTAATTGGCTTTCAAGTTCTGATTTTTTTGAACTAAGCCAAGACAGGTCAAATTGTCCCTGGGCTTCAAGTTTCGCCTCCATTTCCGCTTGAAGTTTACTTATTTCTTTTAAGGCTTGATTTTTTTGACTTTCTTTTTCGCGCAAACGTGGTTCAAGCTCATTAATTTCTTTAAAACTATCGGTTGTTTGAATTTTTATTAATTCCTCATTAAATTTTTCTAACCTTTTTTCTTTTTCTTGTTTATCTTTTTCTAATACTAAAAGTTCTTGGTTAGCTTTTCTTAACTTGCCATTAATATCATGCCAAAGGTGGCTATAATAATTTATTTGATTTGAATTTAAGTCTTTTTCAATCTCCTCGCGCTTTTTTAATTTTTCAACTTGGCGAGTTAAGCTTTTAAGACGGGGACGAATTTCTAATAACAACATATCAACTTGGCGAAGGTTCTCGTAGCTACTCTCAAGTTTATTCAAAGAAGAGTCTCGCTTGATTTGAAATTGCTTAACACCAGTTGCTTCATCAAAAAAATCTTTTCTTTCCGCGGCGGAAACAGTTAAAAAATTCTCAACCATTCCCTGGCCAATAACACTATAAGTTTTTTGACCAAAATTTGCTTTAGCCAGAAGCATTTGAATATCGGTTAAACGAACACGATTATCGTTCAATAAATATTCGCTCTCACCATTTCTAAAAATTCTTCTAGTAATAATTATATGATCGCAAGTAGCAAGAATTTTATTTAAATTATCATCATTCTCACTTTTTTCCTCACCTAAATTACGATTAATGTTGAGAGTAAAATTTTTATCACTATTATTTAAATGAAGAGAAACTTCAGCGGAACCGAGACGGCCTTTTTTATCAGAGCCAGAAAAAATAATATCTTCACTCTTTTTTCCTCTTAGAGTTTTTAGACTTTGTTCACCTAAAGCCCAACGAATAGAATCAGCCACATTTGATTTGCCAGACCCATTAGGACCGACAATCGCCGTTAATCCCCGTTTCTCATTACTTAAAATTCCCGAGAAGATTAATCTGTTTTTGCTAGCAAAAGATTTGAAACCATTAATTTCAAGTTTTTCTAAATACATAAAGCCTTGTTATTTTGAGAAAATAATTTTAAGATACTATTATGATAAACTTTTATCATTAAAAAGACAACTGTCTTTAAAGTTTATAAATATTTTTATGATTATAACTTTCAGTGGCGCCGCTGGTTCCGGTAAAAGCACAATCGCTCAAAAATTAGCCGATAACTTAAAGTGGCCTCGTTATTATATGGGCGGACTTAGGCGCGAGGCGGCTAAAAAAAGAGGCCTAACCTTAGCGGAATACAATGAGCTTGGCGAGAAAGATCCAAAAACCGATATGGAAGTTGATGAGTATCAAAAAAAATTGGGAGAAACTGAAGATAATTTTATTATTGAAGGCCGAACCTCTTGGTATTTTATTCCTCATTCTTTGAAGATATATTTAGATGTTAGCCTTGAGGAAGGCGCAAAAAGGATTTTTCTAAGTTTAAAGGGAAAAAATGAACGAAACGAGGCTCTCGGTCTTGAAAGTTTAGCGGATGTTAAAGCGAGCATGCTTAAAAGGCTTGAGAGTGATAGTAAGAGATATAAAAAGTATTATAATATTGATGTTAATGATTTTAGTCATTATGATTATTACCTAGACACAACAAAAATGACTAAAAAAGAGGTTATGAAAGCGGTTTTTGATTTTGTTGAGGGAAGGCTTGACAAGGCCAAAAAATAATTATAGTATTAGACCAGATTTGGCTTGAACCTAAGGGTTTTTGCAGTTATTATAAAAATTAAAAGATTAAGCATCATATCAATAAACATATGGTTGAAACTAAAATGGAACTAAAGCCGGGCATGACCGTCAGAGTTCACCAAAAAATTAAAGAATTAAATTCTAAGGGAGAGGAAAAAGAAAGAGTTCAATACTTTGAGGGTATTATTATTGCCAGAAAACACAATAAAGAAACCGGAGCAACTATTACTGTCCGCAAGGTTTCTGATGGTATTGGTGTAGAAAAGATTTTTCCTTTGAATTTACCGACCATTACTAAAATAGAAATTAAGAAAATTGCCGAGGTTAGACGCGCTAAACTTTATTTCTTAAGAGATGGTTATAAAAAGAGGTTAAAGGAGAAGGTTGTTAAGGAATAAAACCGTTTTTTGGTTTTTTCTTTTTGGGCGGATGGTGGAACTGGTAGACACGCAAGCTTGAGGGGCTTGTGATCGCAAGGTCGTGGAGGTTCAAGTCCTCTTTCGCCCACCAAAGCACAATTAGGGCGCATAGCTCAGCTGGTTAGAGCACTTCGTTTACACCGAAGGGGTCCAGGGTTCGAATCCTTGTGCGCCCACATAAACAAAAAGAGAAACCGTATGGTTTCTCTTTTTGTTTTAACTCAGTTGTTTTTTCGTGCTATAATTAAATTAATTAATTAATAATATTAACAATAGATAACATGTTAGAGATAAAAAATTTAAATAAAAAATTTGCTGATTTTTTTGCTGTAAAGGAGATTAATCTAAAAGTTGTTGAAGGAGAGTTCTTTTCCTTAATAGGCCCTAATGGGTCAGGGAAAACTACTATTATAAAAAATATTTTAGGCCTTTTGCATCCTAGCTCAGGTGATATTTTGATAAATAGTAGAAGTATTAAAACTTCTCCAATTGAGGCAAAAGAGCAAATGGCCTATATCCCTGATGAACCTAAAATTTGGAACCATATTACCGGCGAAGAGTTTCTATATTTCTCTGGAGCTCTATATGGTATGAAAAAAGAAGATATTTCTAAGAAAATTCCTGAGCTTTTAGGACACTTTGATTTAAAAGGTATAGAAAAGAATTATTTTGAAAATTATTCTAGAGGGAATAAACAAAAGTTTAGCATTTTAGCAGCCTTACTTCATAATCCCAAGTTAATTTTAGTAGATGAGCCCATTGTCGGTCTTGATCCAGAATCGGCTGAAGTGGCTATGGATTTATTATATAAGTTTTGTCAGAGTGGCGGCACTGTTTTTATGACTACCCACACTTTGCCAGTAGCTCAAAAGTATTCTTCGAGGATTGGTATTTTAAATGAAGGGAAACTTATTGCCGCTGATACCTTAGATAATTTGAGAAAAAAGATGAATGATAAAAATGCTAGTCTGTCGGAAATATATTTTAACTTTACTAAACATGATTAAAGAATTTTTTTTATATCAAAATAAAAAGTTTCTGAGATATTTTCAGAACAATAAAGTGGCAAAAATCTCAGTAACAGTTTTAATGCTTGCTGTTATAGCTTTAATAGCCTGGGGCGTTTTTTATCTTACTAAATTTGGTTTAGAATTCACGCAGATAGAGGATGATATATTCATGAATCAAGTAGGGCCTTTATATATTTATGAACTATTTTTATTGCTTACGGGATTTTTGGTATTTGTTAGTAGCATTATTTTTGCTTTGGTTAATTTTTTTAAAAGTTATAAAGATAACTGGATAATGGCTAGCCCTAAATATAGAACAATGTTGTGGGTTAATTCTTTTAAAGCTATAAATAATTCCACTTGGGCCATTGTGATTATTAGCATCCCTCTTTTAATAGCTGCTGGACAAGTTTTTCAGTTTTCTTTTTTAACTGTTTTTCTATCAGTCTTGGCGGTATTAATTTTCGCGGTAATTTGTTCTTTACTCGCTATAATGATTATTTTTATCTTTTCAATTCTGATGAATTTGTTGAGGATAAAAAACTTTATGCTTTTGGCCTCACTTGTTATCGCTGTAGTGGTATATATAGCCGTGTTCATATGGCAAAGAGTTGTAAATATGAATTTGGAAAAGATTTTCCAAACAGATAATATTGTTGACCCTAGTTTATCAGTTTTTACTGACTACTTCTCCGTATTTCCATCTCATTTGTCAGCTATGGTTATTTTTAATTTTCAAATAGGTGATACCGTTACCGCTATTAAATATGTAAGTCTGTTGTTACTAGCTTTATTTATTATAGTTTTAATATTTAAACTTTTAGAATTTAAATTTCTCCATATTTGGCAAATCTTTCAAGAAGGTCCTTTTGAAGCTAAGAAAGAAAAAAAGCAAGCAACAAGGCATTTATTTCAAGGAAGTTTTCCTAAGTCAGCTGAAGATGTTGTTTACAAAAAAGAGCTCTTAACCTCACTACGTTCATCAAAGAATTTTCTAGGGATCTTATTTCTAGCGATACTATTATTTGCTCAAGTAGCCCTAATTACACTGATAGATAAATATTCAAATATTGGTGATGACTTTATCTTGGGTGAAAATATGATAGCCTTGCAGTTGGCGATAGTATTATTCTTTATCACGGCTTTTATTGTTAGATTTGTCTTCCCATCTTTTAGTCAGGAAAATAACACATCTTGGATTATGGGCTCAGCTCCTATTAAAATGTCTAAAGTGTTTTATAGTAAGTATAAAATATTTTCTTTGGCTTTAATCATTTTAGGCACTTTATCACTTTTATTATATATAATACCTCTTCAAATTAGTCTTTCCTTGTCTATATCTTTAAACATAGTTACTTTAATAGCTATTTTGACCTTAACTATGTTAGGGCTGGCTTTAGGATCTATTTATATTAACTTTGAAAGCAGTGATCCTAATGAACTAAGTACTTCTGCGCCCGGTATTAGTTTTATCATTTCAGCCTTAGCCTATATAACCCTAACTACATATTTGTTTTATTTGAGTGTTTCAAGTGCTAGTTATTTGCCGCTTATATTATTTACTGTTGTTTCAATTATAATTATCCTTAGCTTTAAGCGCTTAGCAATAAAAGCTTTGGAGAAAATGGAATATTATTAACCACACATTAGTAATTACACTTGACAATACCTGAAAAAATGCTATTTTAACTATATTAGTGATTTGATATCTTATAATAATCACAAAAAACAGGCGTTAGCCTGTTTTTATAACAGAACTTTTAAAATTAAATATAAATTTAAAAAAGAGAAAATGAAGAGTGAGATTACGCGTCCTATGTCTTTGGGTAAAGTAATAGAAATCCCATCATGTGATGGTTCAGAGAAAATCTGTGGAGATCGCACAACTTTTGTTTCCGGAATTGATGGTGATTTTTCCAAACTAACATCTTTGGGTATAAACACGGGCCCGACAAAAATTGAAATTTACGAAATTGTTAAAGATGGGACTTTTTATAGCGCTTTTTCCGGATTAGACCGAAACTGGAATCGGAAGTGGTTATCACAGCATCAGGTAATTAGTTTCTGTAAAAATTTCTCAACTTTTTTAAGATTGGGTGGTAATTGCACCTTTATCTTAATTAAAAAAGATGAGCAACTTCCCGTTAATGAGCTTAATCCGCTGGAAAATTTGGCGCCGGTTCAAATTTATGTTAGAGGTGGAAGTCGTCAAATAGCTTTACGTGAGCTGGATTGTGACATTATTTGGAAGGGTAAGGATAAAAATAGGCTCATTATCCCTTGTTTTCAGCCATGTCTAAGATAAAAAATTAACCCTGCCCGACTTATTTGAGTCGGGCTTTTTAATTAAAGATTTGATTTCACAAATTAAAAAGCCCTGGAGTTTCACCAGAGCTTTAATAAATCGATGATTGTGGTTGTTGTTTATAGATTTTTTGGTGCCACGGGAATTGCGTTGTTTTTTATAAACATGTTATGTTAACTAGAACATTGCGGTTCACCTTTTTCGTTAACAATAACAATTGACGCAAAACGGTGACACCCATACCGCATCGAGAGCATGACCAAATACAGCTGTTTCTTTTCCGATAAAAGTTTCATCGGTTCCGCCAACTGCTCTGGCGGAAATATTATTTATTTGAAACTGGAAAACACTGTTTTCCAAGTAAGCAAATGACGAAATTTTTTTAGAAAGCTGATTCTCATCTTGATTGGTGAAAAATTGTTGGCCCGCTTTTAATTCTTCGGAAGATTTAACATTACTGTTAGCTTTGGAATAATTTCCTAGAGACGTGGTAATCAAAACTATAAACAACAAGGCTTTTAAACGAACTTTTCTTTTTTTCATGGTATTCCTTGTTGGTTTATAAATATATTATAAAATCTCGAAAAAAAAGTCAAGATATTTTTGTTGATCACCGAGGATAAGAAAAAAGCAGGCAATTTAGGCCTGCTTACACAAAGAATTTAAATCATTCAGTTTTTTCTTTGATTTCAATTTTTAATTTTTTTACTTTCTCTTCATCACTTAAATCACTGGCACAGTACATGCAGGAACCAGTAATAAAGTAATAGTTTTTATAGTCCTCTTCTTTTTCAAGAACTATGTCTGGGAAATTACCCATATCTCCCATAATACTTATTAATATTCCCACTAGCCTAGAACTTAATGGGGCACTTCTTCCACAATTCTCACATTTTGTGAAAGAAACAGCCCAGGGAAATTTCATCAATAATTCATCACCTTTCATTACTCCTCCTTTTCTGTTTTATTAATTTTTAATTTTTTCTTGTTCTAATAGTTTATTTTGATAATTTGTTAATATAGATTGGACGATTTTTTCTCCGTATTCATCGATTTTAGCTTGAAATGTTTCTTTGTTAAAGTCTTTATTTACTTTGCTTGGATCCATTTGATCCCTTTCTTCTTGGCTTATTAAAATTATAATATTAGCTTTGGCCCGAGTTTTATCTCTATTCCCAGTTAAGTCAATGGTTGTGCCAATTATTTCTTCGTCAGTTTCTTTGTCACATAATTTAAAAAAGCAATCAATTCCGTGTAAAATATCAAGGTGAGTTAAGCCGGTGGCGGTATAAAATTTTAAAGAATATTTGTCCTCAAAACGGTTCTTTATATAATTATATAAAGATGCGCTAAAAAATTTAGCGGGTTTTTCAGGACTTCCATATTGAGATTTTTCTACCAAATTCATTGAATCCTCATAATTAATCAAATTTTCATCTTTTTGAATTTTTACAAGACTGTCAAAACGGCTAGCAGCAGCTTCTCTCATCTTTAGTATTTTTTCATACTTCTCCTCTTTACTTTCCGCGCTTGTATCGTCTGTTATATCATCATCTACAAGTTGCTTCGTCTTTTGCTGAATATAGTCAAAAGCTAGTTCATCATATTTTTTCTTGTTTACGCTACCAATAAATTCAGCCTCCATTCGATGTCCGCTATTTTCGTATTGGGGAATTCTCTTGTCAGAAGAATAAGCTTTTGTCATAGTATTAATAAAAAATGATTAAATTAGTTTTATTTTGACGAGTACAATATATCATACTTATTGAAAGAAGTCAATAGTATGCTTGACATAAATTATTTAATATGATATAGTCTGCCTAGTTCATTTAAACCTTTAAATCGAAAATCATGAAGGAAGAATTGAAAATTCCAACTCAGAAGACTGACGTTATTGAAAGGCGCCTTGATAAACAATTCATCGAAAGCCAAAAAAATATTATTATTGGCAGAATTGCTAAATACATGGACAAGGAAAGAATTGTTGAAGAATTGAGGGATAACGATGTTTCTCCTTATATTCTTTATAAGCAACAAGAAGTTGTTCCGCAACTTCAAAAAGCTTTAAGAATAATTCAAGAGGATAAATATGGTATTTGCCTTTCCTGTAGCGGCAACATCGAAATCAAAAGGCTTATAGCCGTTCCGGCGGCCTTTGTTTGTATCGCGTGTATGAGAGCGGGAAAAACTGGTAGTTAGTCGGTGGTAAAGAGTAAAAAATTTAGAACTAAGAGCTTGAAAAGGCTCTTTTTATTTTTCTTAATTTTTGTTTTTAAAAGTAAATCCTCGAAAAACTTCTTTTAAATTATTATTTTTTTCTTCTTCGCTTAATTTTTCTGGTGATAAGAATTTCTTTGGCAGACGGACAATTATAAATTCTAAGTCTTCTTTTTTAATTTGTCCCGAAACAATTCGGACCGATTCTCTGTTAATATTTCCAGTGTTTAACATTTTATCTTTAGGGTCTTCTATTAAATTATGTTGGGAATTTTGTCTGCTTGCCATCATTGTTACCAAGGGGCCGGCCATACCTCGACCCTCTAAGAAAGCATTTTGCATGCCTGCGGTAGGGTTAACTCCATGTGGCCAAATAGCGCAATTAGCATATTTATCACCCCTATCAGCCACTACCTTTGGGTCAAAGCTTAAATCTATATCTTCATTTTCTATTAACCTAACAACTTTCTCCGGATCTTCTCGTCTAACGATTAAAGGTTTTCCATTCTTACTTAAATAGTTTCGATAGATAGAGCTTACATCTTCTTCTTTGCCGCCATTTTTTTTGAAAAAGTCGCTTATATGTTCAAGAGTGCTTTCTAAGCGATGCTTATATTCTTCTGGATTATTAATTTGTTCGTCTTTATTTTTTAAAAACCGTAAGTCACCAATTAAATAAACTAAATCCTCTGACATTTCTTCATTAACTTCTAAATCTTCTTTCTCCTCCAATTTTTTAATGATTGGTTCATCAATAGTGAAAACTTTTTCCTGCAACATATAATTATAGTTATGTTTTATAATTTTTATTATAGCACAAATAAATCTATCTTTATTACAAGGTGATAGTACAAACTGTTGCCAAACCCCATTTTAGCTTGCTATACTCAATTTGAATATAAATGAAAAAATATGTCATTATCAATTGGAATTGTCGGTTTGCCAAATGTAGGAAAATCAAGCTTATTTAATATTTTAACCAAAAAAGGCGTTGAGGCGGCGAACTACCCTTTTTGTACCATCGATCCTAATGTCGGCGTTGTTAAAGTTCCCGACAGCCGTTTAAATGCCTTAGCCGAAGTTTCCAAGCCAGAAAAAATTATCAATACAACGATTGAGTTTGTTGATATCGCTGGACTTGTTGCTGGGGCTCATAAGGGTGAAGGTTTAGGTAATAAATTTCTGGCTAACATCAGAGAATGTGATGCGATTTGTGAAGTTGTTCGTGATTTTAAAGATGGGAATATTATTCATGTTAGCGGAAAAGTTGATCCGAAAGGCGATAAGGAGACAATTAACATGGAGCTGATTTTTGCTGACTTAGCGACAGTTGAAAAGCGTTTGGATAAAGTTAGGCGGGAAGCGAGAAGTGGTGGCAAGGAATTAAAAATTGAACTTGTTATTTTAGAAAGAATTTTTAAAGCTCTAAGCGATGGCTTGGCTGTTCGTGAATTGGTTTTTAGTGATGAGGAACTATTAGTAATCAAAAGTTTAAGTTTATTAACAATTAAACCAATTATCTATTTATTAAATGTTGATGAAAAGCATGATGGCAGTGATTTTTTTGGCGTTTCTGATCCGGTGATAAAAGTTAATGTTAAAACTGAAGAAGAAATTGCGGCCTTACCCGAAAATGAGCAAGCGGAATATATTAAGGAATTGGGACTTGAAGAAAGCGGACTTGATAAATTAATTAGAATTGCTTATCAAACGCTTGGGCTTGATACTTTTTTTACAACCGGAAAAGACGAGACTCGCGCTTGGACTATTAAACGAGGTTCAAAAGCGCCAGAAGCGGCCGGAGAAATTCACACTGATTTTATTAAAGGCTTTGTTCGCGCGGAAGTTATTGCTTGGGATAAATTTGTTGAATGCGGGAGCGAAGCGAGGGCCAAAGAGCTCGGACTAATGCGTATTGAAGGAAAAGAATATATCGTTAAAGATGGCGACGTTTGTAATTTCTTGATAAACAAATAAATAGATTTTTACAATTAAAAAAGGCTTGTTTCCAGGTCCTTTTTGTTTTTACTTCTTTTTTAAAACCACAATTTCCCGAAAAACTTTTTGTCCGGAACGGCTATAAATTGGGTTAGCACGGGGACTTAAGCTAGATTGTAATAAAGGTGAGGTTTTTAAATTTTCTGGTAATAAATTCATTATTTCAAAACCCTCATAACTTGGGCTAATTGCTCTTTGACCATAAAAACTTGGCCAGACCATTACAACTTTCCCTCCCGTTTTTAAAACTTTTCGAAATTCTTTAATTGCTCCGGAGTATAAGTTCTCAAGTTCAGAAATTACGGAAGCGAAATTTATCATTCCTCGTTGCGGGCCTAAAAATGGCTCAGTAATAATATCATCTACTGACTCGCTTTTAATAAATTTTGATAAGGCTAAAACATTTCTAACCGCTAATTTAAGTTTAACATTTTCTATTTTATATAAATCTTTAAGCCAGGAAAAGTTTGTATAAGTATCGTCTATCGCTCGTTTAGAAATATCGGAGCCAAATAAATTTTTATAACCCATTAAAGCCGCTTCGTTAATAAGCGTCCCCGAACCACAAAAAGGATCAATAATAATATCCTCATCAGAATTTAGTTGAGCTAAATTTATCATCGCCATCGCTAATTTTGGTGGCAACATTCCCGATAAATCATCGCGAGCCGGTCGGCCGAAATCACGAAGCGATAAGTCTTTAAAGGGCTGAACCGCTAAAGTTTCACCAATAAAAACTTGTCCATCTTTTTTTAGGCCAACTATTTCTACGCCGCGTTTTAATAATTTGTTTTGAGTTATGACAACGCTTGAGAGAGTTCTCTCACGGCTAATAACAAAACGCGAACTTAGTTGTTGGGAACTAAAGTAATTTTTTATCTTAATGCCAAGATCTTTTTTATTAAATTCACCGTCGCCATAAACCGAGAAGCCAAAATTGAATTTTCCCGGATCAGATTTTTTTTGACGATTAGCCGCAATTTTTATAGCGACTTCGTTAATTTGATTTTGACTAGCGCCCTTAGTTAAAATATCTCTGATTAAACCAATTTTAATAGTTCCGCCTAGACGGGAAATTATTTTCTCTGGGTTAATTTCTTCCTCAATTTCGGCCATTAAAAAATCAAGCGCCAAAAGTTGTGGATTTTTTAAATTTAAAAGCGCATTCAATTCAGCGATAGCTAGCGCCGTATTATTTCCTAAAATAAAATAGTATTTCATAAATTAAGCATATCGGAAAAATTGGATAATGTATAGATTGGAGAGAGTTTTTTAGACAAAAGCGTGAAAAAATATTATTTTGCTTGACATTATCTAATATATATGATATAATACTTTGAATGCTTAAATGGTCGATTCACCCCCGAAGTGCACCACCGGCACATTTAGCTAAGTTAGCAAGTTGCTGTTTAAAATATTCACTATTTAATATACCATTTTCTAGGTAATGAGTCTTTAAGGACTCTTTTTTTATATCCTTTAGCATATTCTCATTAAGCATAACCTCAAAAGGAGTGAGTCCACCTAAAGATTTTCTTGGTTTGAAATTAAAGAGAGTCTCAACATACTTAATATATTCATCTGAGTATTGTGATAAGTCTGAGCCCTTCTTAAAATATCTCCTGAGCCAAAGATTAGCATTCTCAACGGATCCTTTTTCCCAGGGAGAATAAGGAGTACAAAAATATACTTGTTCAATATTCATTTTTTCCCACTTAGAATTTTCTTTTCCATTATCTAGCGTTAAACTATCTATTCTTTCTAGTTTTATGCTTGCTTCTTTAATTGATTTATTAAATTGTTCACTGGTAGCCCTGTCAATCTTTTTTAGATGCAAATACCTTCCTTTTCGATCAATCATTACCGATATAGCCGCTTTTCCTATGATGTTTTCTTTTCTTCCCGAAACGATTAGGTCAGCTTCCTTGTGTCCGCATCTAGCTCTTTTAGCTATATGTTTAGGTCTCATTTCAATCCCTATCCGATTTGGTATTATTTCTTTTTTGGTTTTATTTTTCTTTTGCTTCTTAACCTTCTTTCGTTTTGAATATAGATATTGACAATATGGTTGCCCCCGCCAATCTGCCCGGAGCCATTCATAAATAGCAGTTTTAGAAATATGTTTATTCAATTCTTTTTTTGATCGTGAATTAATATCGCTAGGCGACCAACCAATCTCTAGATGAGAGGTGACATATTCTAATATTACCAGATCATAATTTATTTTTTTCCAATCAAACCGAGCATACTTCTTTTTAACATAGGCTTTATGAGAAGCTAGATTAGCATCATATTTACCAACTATTCGCCCCTCACCATTCTTCTTACCCCTTTTAATAACTCGACTGTATTTTATGAGCTCTCTACTAATGGTGCCGTGGTCTCTCCCCAAAACTTTTGCCACATCCACAATGGAATACCCTTGGCTTCTTAATATATCTATTCTGTCTCTCTCGTTCTGACTCAGATGACTATATGTCCTTTGAGTCTTTTTTGTTGTATTTTTCATGGTTTTATTATACGGCCATAGTGGTGCACTTCAAAACGGAATTTCCCAATATTAAGCATTACCCAATTTCGCAGGGATTGCGAAAATAGTTTTTTAACAATTAAATAGTGTTATTATGGAAAAAAGTAGCCAAAATCCCAGTTTCGGACAAGGGCTGGAACTTGCCGGTATTATCATCAAAGCACTCGCTAGCGCTGCCAAGAAAACCAACGCCGATTCAGACAGAGTCCAGGCAGTAATCGGCAAGCCCGGAGTAGTTTTTCAGCTGATTGAAGGTCTGTTTGCGGAAGACGGAAAAATATTTTTAATTAAAAAATTATAAGTTGGTATAAGGCGCTTGAGGACTTTTAAGTCCCGAATAATATTCAGTCGCTTCTTTCGTATTCGTCAGAGCGACGGTGAAACCGGAAGGCGCTTTATACAATTTCGTGGTCAACGTGAACGTGCATTCTGACGGTCTGAATGTCAACGTGAATCGCCTTGAGAATGACAATGTCTGGAATGGCGAGTATCGTCATCGCGTTGTCTCCCCGCAACTTATTAGTTTCTCCTTCGTTCGTTCGAGGGAGTTTTATTTTCCAATCCCTTTTTCCAACCACCGAGCATGCGCCCGATTTTATTAAGTTGTTCAGATAAGGCAGAGTATTTTATATTAGCAAGACACTTATTTTCCCAAGCCAGTTGTAAAAAAAATTTTAAGCTGTCTAACTTTAAAATGGCTATTGATAATTGAGCCGATTTCCTTTCCCCAGACAAATATACTGTTATAAAAGTATTTTCCAAAAGTGATAAAAAATTATTTTCAATTTTCCCTCCTAAATTGTAGCGATAAATTTTAGGAAAACTACTCAAGACACTAAACCAAAGACTATAAGCTTCTTTTGTTTTGATGAGAACTACTGGCGGTCTAAGTGATGCATTCATAAATTTATAATGAAAAAATTTATTAAAACTTACAGTGAAATTGTTACTATTTCTAATTTACTTTTAGCTTGGGAAGAGTTTCTTGTTGGAAAAAAGAAACGAAGGGATGTGGTTATTTTTCAGGGGCGACTGATGAATAATATTTTTAACCTCTATCATGATTTAAAAGAAAAAAATTATTGCCACAGTGATTATCAAGCTTTTAAAATTTCAGATCCTAAACCCAGAAATATTCATAAGGCCATAGTTCGCGACAGGCTACTCCACCACTTACTTTACCAAGAAACTTATCAGTATTTTGACCAACAATTTATTTACGACTCTTATTCTTGTCGTCTAAACAAAGGTACTCATCGCGCTATTAGTCGTTTGGCTGAGTTTAAAGATAAAGTTTCGGAGAATAATTATAAAACAGTTTGGGTTCTTAAATGTGATATTAAAAAATTTTTTGCCAGCATTAATCATAAAATTTTAAAGAATATTTTAGTTAAGTATATTGAGGATCGGGACTTGCTTTGGTTGTTTGGACAAGTGATTGATAGTTTTAATACGCCTGGAAAAATTGGCATCGGACTACCATTGGGAAATCTGACCTCGCAGTTATTAGTTAATATTTACATGAATGAATTTGATCAATTTGTTAAACGGACTTTAAAAATAAAATACTATCTTCGCTATGCAGACGACTTTTTATTTTTAAAGGATAATAAAGAAGAATTAATTTCTTTGCGAACAAAATTAGAAATATTTTTAAATGAACACTTATGCCTGACGCTACATCCAAATAAAACTTTTTTAAAAACCATAGCCAGTGGTGTTGATTTTTTGGGTTGGGTACAATTTTCTGAACATAGAACCCTGAGAACGATAACGAAGCGACGCATGTTTAAAAAAATTAAACAGAATAATAAGCCAGCGACCAAGGCTTCTTATTTGGCAATGTTAAAACATGGCAATGCTCATAAGTTAACCAAAGTGGCTGGTTTAGTTAACGAAAAATTATAACATTTTTTGACAATTAACGCAATAAATATTATAGAGTCGCCTGCCCTTGACTTTTTCATAAACATTAGCTAGGCTTGAAGGGTAAAAAGAATATTTTAATATCTTTCCCAAAACTGAAGCAATTCAGTTAAGTTCCCTTGAAACAAAGTGGAGCTAAAGGTATTTCTTAACCCCAACGTTTTAGGAAATACTTGGGGTTTTTATTTAATATTTAATAAAAATTTAAAATATAAATAAAAGGAAAGGCTTTAGAAATTATTTAAATTTTTTTTAAGTAATATTCAGGGCTAATCCTATAAAATGATTATGTCAAAAACCAAGAAGACCGGTGCCGGTCATTATGAAATCTTGTTCATTGTTCCTAATAAATTTACTGAAGATGAGGCGAAAAAAATCGCTACTAAGGTTGACGCAATGATTGTTGAGACTGAGGGGAAAGTAACTTTCAGTGAATTTTGGGGAAAAAAGAAATTAGCCTATAAGATTAAAAATAACGAATACGGCTATTATGGTCTATTTGAATTTGATCTAGAAAAGGAGAATTTGGCTAAAATTGATAACAATCTTCGTTTATCAACTGAGATTTTACGTCACCAAATCGTTATTAAGAAAATAAAAACTGAAGCTGAATTAAAACGAGAGGAAGAAATTCGCGTTAAAATTGATTCTAAAAAAGCCAAAGAAGTAAAAGTTGAAAAAACGGGGGTAAAAAAGGATTTTAAAGAAGAAAAAACTGATAAAACTACCAGCGTGAAAAAAGCCGTTGCTTCAAAGAGCTCTGGCTTAAAAGAGTTGGATGAAAAATTAGAAGGAATCCTTAATGCCGACGATTTAATTTAATTTAACAAAAAGTTAAAGTTTTTTAATAAGCTTATAACTTAAATAAATTTATGAATCTTAATAAAGCTATGATAATTGGTAATCTAACTAGAGACCCGGAAGTTAGAAATACAACAACTGGGCAAATAGTTGCTTCCTTTTCAGTTGCAACTAATTTAGTTTGGACCGATCAATCCGGACAACAACAAAAGAAAGTTGAATTCCACAACATTATCGCTTGGCGTCGTTTAGCAGAAATTTGTTCAAAATATCTTCACAAGGGTTCTAAGGTTTATCTTGAAGGCCGTCTCCAAACAACTGATTGGACCGGACAAGATGGAGTGAAAAGATATAAAACAGAAATTGTTGCTGAAAATATGATTATGCTTGATAATAAGGGCGGTTCAGGAAATTTTGAAGGCGCTAATGGTGGACAAAATTATCAAGGCGGACAAAACTCAGCTCGCGAAGAAGTAATTGAAATTCCTGAGGAAAGTATTGACGACGAAGAAATAAAAGTTGAAAATATTCCTTTTTAATAATTAAATAAAGAAAATAATAAAGAGCAAAAATTCTGATTTCAGATTTTTGCTGCAAAACAAATACTATGGCTACTAAAAAAGCAAAAGAATGTTATTTTTGTGTTAACAACCTAGAAGTTGACTACAAAGATATTAGAACTTTAAGAAAGTTCATTAATTTCTACATGAAAATCTTACCTGGTTCAAGAACTGGAGTTTGTGCTTGGCACCAAAGAAAATTAGCAACCGCTATTAAACGTGCTCGCGTCATGTCTTTATTAGCAGCAACTCATAAATAAATTTAAGAGTTCTTCTAATAAAATTTAAGCTCGGCGCTTAAGGCCGAAATTAAACATAAATTTATGCTTAGTTTTAACGAAATAAAATCAGGAAGAGTTATCAAGGTAAATGACGAACCATATATCATTATTAAAACAGATCATCATAAAATGGGTCGTGGCGGGGCAGTTTTAAAAACAAAATGTCGTAATTTAATTAATGGTAATGTTTTAGAACGAACTTATCAAGGGGCTGATAAGGCCGAAGAAGCGGAGACTGAAACTAAGAAAGCTAACTTTATGTATAAAGATAAAGACGAGGCTTTTTTTATGGACAATGCTAGCTTTGAGCAATTTAGTTTGCATGTTGATGAAATCGGTTCCCAGGTTAAGTTTTTAAAAGATAATACTGATGTTGATGTTTTATATTTTGAAGGAAAGCCGGTGACTGTTAGTTTGCCGATTAAAATGGAATTCAAAGTTATTAGTGCTCCTCCTGGAGTTAAGGGAAATTCGGTAGGTAATGTTAATAAAACTGTGCAACTTGAAACGGGCGCTGAAATTAACGTGCCGATGTTTATTAACGAAGGCGATATTATTCGGGTCAATACGGAAAACGAAGAATATGTAGAAAGAGCTTAGCTTTTTTAACCGCCCGGGCCTCTTGGTCGGGGCGGTTTTTTTAAAAGGCTCAAGGTCGCAAGATTACAAGAAGCTTTTTGTTTTATATGATATAATTTTAATTATGGAAATCTTAATCGCTTCATTTTTAATAGTTTTTTGCTTTCTTTCTTGGCGAAGACTTGAGACAGGTTTATTTTTTATTGCCGCTCTATTACCGACTTATTTAATTCGTTTTCAGATTTTAGGCTTGCCTTTGACTTTGCTTGAGTTAATGATTTTAATAATTTTTGCGATTTGGTTTTTTAAGGAATGGCCGGAGTTAAAAAAACGATTGAAACTTGTCTTGGCTGGATTTAAAAATAAAAAGAACGATAAAGATGGAATTGAAAAAACTAATTATCCTTTTTGGCGGGAAATAATTTTGCTTTTAATTATTTCCTTTGTTTCTTTAGCGGTCGCCGACTTTTCTTTAGCCGCTTTAGGCATTTGGAAAGCTTATTTTCTTGAACCAGTTTTATTATTCATTGTTGCGGTTAATGTTTTATCAACTAATAAAAAACGAGAACGAATATTTTTAGCTCTTGCACTTTCGGTTCTTTCAATTTCCTTAGTCGCAATTTATCAAAAACTAAGCGGACAGTTTATTGCCAATGATTTTTGGGCGGCGAGTGAAAGCCGTCGAGTTGTTTCTTGGTTTAGCTATCCGAATGCCGTTGGTTTATTCTTAGCTCCTTTGATTGTTTTATTTAGTGGAGTTTTTTATTCCTTACCAAGATTAACTAATTTGTCTGGAGCGTTTAAAAAAATTGGAATTTTAATCGTTATAATTTTAGGAGCCCTATCAATTTTTTTCGCTCGCTCAGACGGCGGTTTGATCGCGGTTTTAGTTGCTCTCTTTCTGATTGCTTTCTTAGCTGATAGGAAGAAGAGAATTATCGCTCTTAGTCTAGCGGGAATTTTTCTTATTTTTGCTTTTCTTTACGCGCCTTTAGGTGATGGTCTTGTTAATCATCTTGGTTTTAAAAATTTATCAGGGCAAATAAGACTACAACAATGGGAGGAAACGATGGAAACTTTAAAGGGCCCAGCTTTTTTACTCGGTAATGGTTTAAGTGGTTATCAAGAGGCGGTTAAGCCATATCATCAAGAAGGAATATTTTTTAATTATGACGGTTTAGAAAATTTTGACGCCGTTGTTTGGGCCTCTTCTACTTTAAGAGAAAAATATTGGCAACCGGTTGAAATTTATCTTTATCCCCATAATATATTTTTAAATTTTTGGACGGAACTAGGTTTAATTGGAGCGCTATTATTTTTATTTATTTTAATTAAGGCGAGCATAATTGCTTTCAAACTTTTTAAACATTATAAACGAGAAAATAGTTCTCATCGTTATTTAGCTCTTGGTCTTTTAGGAGCTTTAATCGCGATTTTTGTTCACGGCTTAGTTGATGTGCCGTATTTTAAAAATGATTTAGCCGCTTTATTTTTCTTATTACTTGCAATTTTAGGGACAATGAAAATTGAAAGTGAAAGTGAAAGAAAGTAGGTGTGTTTAAAAAATAATAAAACAAAAATGAAAATAGTTTTACAAAAATTGATTGCCGAATCTGGAAAATGTTCAAGACGCCAAGCCGAAGATTTAATTCGGTCGGGAAAAGTTTTGCTTAATGGCGAAGAAGCTTTTTTGGGACAAAGAGCGGAGGCCGGAGTTGATGTGGTTGAAGTTGAGGGAGAGATTTTAGGCGAGGCTAGAGACTTTATTTATTTAAAATTTAATAAGCCGGCGGGATATGTCTCAACAACCGCGAGTTTTCCGAATGAAAAAAGTATTTTTGAACTTGTGAACCTTGATGAAAAATTATTTCCGGTTGGTCGCTTAGATAAAGATAGTCGTGGATTAATGTTGTTAACTAATGATGGCGGTTTAGCACAAAAACTAAGTCACCCGCGTTATGAACATGAAAAAATTTATGAAGCGCGCGTTAAATTCGTTGGTAAAAGTTTTGGAGACGATAGAGAGGCTGAATTAGCGCCGGAGCGAGTTGTGAGATTAATGGAAAAAGGTTTTGATATTGGCGAGGGGGACGGTTTAGCGCGGGCAAAAAAAGTTGAATGTCTACAATATGGATTTTTTAGAATAACTTTAACCGAAGGAAAGAAGCGTCAAATTAGACGGATGTTTATGGAATTAGGTTTTAAGATTTTAGATTTGAAACGGGTTGAGTTAGCGGGATTAAAAATAGCTGGATTACCAGAAGGCTCTTGGGATTATTTGAGTGAGGAAGAGCTTAGTGATTTGAAGAGGGGGGCTTAGTTGTTTGGAAATAAATCTTAGTAATTAAGATAAGGGAGACTTGCCAGAGTGGTTGAATGGGACACTCTCGAAAAGTGTTGTGCTCGCAAGGGCACCCAGGGTTCGAATCCCTGAGTCTCCGCTAGGAGATAAAACAAAGAATGAAACTTTTGTTTCAGTCTTTGTTTTAGCTTCTTGAAAAGAAGCTGAGGGTTCGAACTGGTTGGAAGCGAGACGCGAGAGAGGGCGGAAGCCCGAAAGAGCGAACGAGCGTCGGACGACTTGCCGGGGGCAAGTCGGACGCCAACCCTGGACAAGCGAACGAGGCGCTTGCCGGCGCTGAGTGAGGGCGAAAATCCCTGAGTCTCCGCAGTTTTCAATAGGCTTAAATATAGGATATTTTTTAAATAATTTAAATTTTGGAACAATTGTGATGCAATATATTTATAATAAATATATAAATAATTATAATTATTTTATGAAAAAGTATTTTTCTACTCTTTCAATAAACGTTTTACTTTTATTGGTTTTTGTTATTAGTCTACTTTTACTAACAAGTTTTGGGGCGCAGGCAGGTAAAGAAATTATTGTTTCTTATAGCAAAGAAATTGTTCCAAAAAATAATAGTGGTCGGATTTTTTGGAATACAAACACTAAGGCTAATTGTGAAGTTCTGCTTGGTGCCGAACCAAATTTAAGTGATGCTGTTGTTTTTAAAGGTTATATGGGAAATGAAAATATTGATACTGAAACTGGGCCACAATCCTTTGTTGCCCTGTTATCTAATGTGTCTCCTGGTGTTAATTATTATCAAATTCGTTGTATTGATGATAATGGCATACTTATCGATGAAACTGATATTGAAGAAATAACAAACACACAAATTGATACCAGCAAAATGATTATTGATAGTGTTCGAGCTACTCATGTTACCGCGACTTCAGCCAACATCTATATGCACACAAACAATCGGTATGATTGTAAAGTTGAATATAGTGATTTATCTGGCAACAGTGGTAGTGAGGAGGGGATTTTAAATCAGTCGGCCAATCCGGATAATGGAGAATATTTTATATACACTGCTATGGTAAGAGATTTGAAGGCTAGTACAAGATACGATTATAAAATTGTTTGTAATGATGCTAACAATATTATTGAGAGTAAAAATTATGCTTTTTATACACAAATGCATAATGAGGATATAGTTATTAGTGATATAGACTTGGTTCACGTTTCTGATAGTTCGGTAAAAATAAGCTGGAAAACAAATATGGATACATCTTATAATTATGTAATGTTTTATAATCAAAATTCACGGACAGGAAGAGGGTATTATGAAGATAAGAATCAATTTAAAAAGGAGCATGAAGTTATTATTCCTGACCTATTAACTACAGGTTCTTATGAATATTCTATATATTCTGGATTGTTAGAGGGCGGTAGCGTATATGCCATGACTGAGTATTTTGGTGTTTCTGATAACGTTGGCCCTACATTAAATAACCCGAATGTTAATCGAGGAGCTATTGACGCAACTGAGGTTGTAAAAGTTGATAAGGAATTTAGTCAAAAGTTGGCTGGAAAAATATTGCTTCAAGTTGAATCTCGTGGTGAGGCTTATTATGTTAATCCTAAAGATAATAAGAAGTATTATATGTCTGATGGAAAATCAGCTTTTAGTATAATGAGAAATCTTGGCACAGGAATAAGTAATAACGATCTTAATAAAATTCCTGTAGTCCGTAATTCTATTGATAGTTTAGAAAAAATAGACTCGGATGGTGATGGCTATAATGATAAGCAGGAATTACTAAATGGCTATAATCCAAATGGTGCTGGTAAATTAATGTTAGATGCGTCTTTTAGTAATAAAAATAGAGGAAGAATTTTTTTACAAGTTGAATCACGCGGCGAGGCTTGGTATATTAACCCTAGTGATGGTTTAAGATATTATTTAGGAACGCCTAATGATGCATTTAATATTATGAGACAATTAGGATTAGGAATAACTAATATAAACTTAAATAAGATTGCCACTGCCAAAAACTAAAGGGATGGGTTAAGGTACTAATAAAGTTCCAAGACTGTCCTACCCTCTCCGTCAGGAGATAAATTAAAAGACAAAAAAATGTTTTATAATTAACACTATCATATGTCAATCAAAAACAAGCCTCTTAAAATATCAAAATTTCCGGAGATTGTTAGGATGATAAAGAAAGATTTAGATTTATAAAACTTATCTTTCTTTCTTTTATAATTCACTCTTCTCTAATATTTAATCTTTTTTACGTTTTGCTAATAAATATTTGACTTTTATATTAATTAGCAATACTATGTATATTTTTTCTAGCAAAAAATATGCTTTCAAAAAAGCTTTTTTATTATTGCTAATTAACTTATTTATTATTAATTTAGAATATGCACAACATTATTAAACGAGTGGCTCTTTTTTTGTTACTAATTTTGGTTTTAATCGGTGTGGGTAATTACGGCACGGTCGAAGCGGCCAAGAAATCTAATAGATGCTTTTTACAATTTACGGCAGTTCCTCTAAATGAAAATATTAACTCGGGGGCTGAGACTACTTATCGTTATGCTGTAAAAAATATCGGTGCCACTATGTGTAACGAGGTAGCGGTATCTTTATATTATGCTGAGAACGAAAAATATATAAATTCAAATCCTTTGCCAACTGCTTCGGATTATTATTGGTCCATCGGAAAACTTAATCGCGGTCAAACATTTTATTTTTCCGTGGTTATAAAAAACATTAATGGTGGCGAGCAGATGCTTGGGGAAGGTTGAGCCTCTGCTAATAATGCTGATGATGCTTGCGTTAGCACCTCGGTCAACATAACAACAACTCCAACGATTGATTATCCAGAGCCTGTTGTGCTTGATGAAGCCCCACCCTTGGTAATGGAAGAAATTGAGCCGATAATAGTAGACGAAGTGGAGCCGGTAATAATTCCGGTATTACCAATAGTTATTCCTAAGATAGACGAGCCAAACTCCATCAATATCCAAGCTTGGGTTTATCCAGGCCAGCCAGCTTGTAATGCCACTAATGAATATTCTGATGGCAGACAAATAGATACATTAAAACCGGAATATTATACAGTTCAAAGCACGGGGGCGTTAAGACAATTAACCGCCTCTTCAGATGGTTGTAATGGTTATAGCGCTAGTAATGTCGCTGACATCAAAGCACACTCTAGTGAGCAATTTGTAACCGTGTCAGGTCATATTAGTAATGTAAGAAAATTACTTTCTTCGACATTATTACAATCAGCAGCGATAAAAACTTTAACAGATTTTACTGTTTCTAGTGGATTTACTGGCGTAGAAATTGATTGGGAGGGTTTTGGTGACTGGACTGTTACTGATTACAATAATTACAAAAAATTTATCGCTGATTTACAAACTAGTTTGCGCGCTAAGGGAAAGTTTTTAATGATAGACGCGCCAGCTATTTCTGATGCTAAATATCAGAGTTATTTTTTATTCAAATATGAAGATTTTGTAGATGTAGATTACGTCGCTATTATGGCTTATGACTATCAATATGATTATGGTGTTGGCCAACCAGTAGCTCCAGAAGTCTGGGTTAAAAATGTTGTTGATTGGGCAAAAGCTCGTTTAGATGTGAATCAAATAATTATTGGTATTGCTAATTATGAATATCACGGTCCGGTAGGAAGTTATAATGTGTCGATTGATACCTATACTCAATCCTCTTCTTATAACGGGTTTTCTACTAGAAAGTTGAATGCCGAAGGTGAAGAAGTTTGGACATCAGGGGGAACTTATTATGCGGCACAAAGCGTGGCTGCGCTCGATAAGAGAAAGGCTTTTATTGAGTCGTTGGGAATAAAAAGTATTTCCGTTTGGCACCTAGGGGGCAATAAATGGTTTAGTAATTAAAACCATAGGTTTCCTCCTAAATGCCAAATTGAGATTGAGTCAATTCCTAAGTTTTTAATTGTTTGTATTTTTTTAACCAAACTTTCAGAGTCTTGGTAAAAATAAGTATTGCCAGCCTCTTCCCAGGTCATCTCAAAAGAATTAGGGTCCCGTTTAGCGTTAGCGAAACCGGGCTCTTTTTCTATCTGAGAATAAGTTAAAAGAGAGAAGCGATTGGCACCAGTTGGTCCTTTATATCCATAAGAGGGAACGCCGATAGAAAGTTTTGCCTTGTTTGGGAATTTCCCTAAAGTGAATTTTATAGTTTCTTGAATCCAGGTGATGGGCGCAACTGGTTGACCAGCGCCGTGATCATATTGGTAGTCATATAGCATAATTACTAATTTATCAATTGGTAAATTATTAAAATCGCTATAGCGCCAAACGTACCAAGCCTCTTCTACTGCGTTTGAAGTTGCCGGGCCATCAATCATTAATTTTTTATTCTTAGCATGTAGAGCATTTCCTAGCTTAGTTATGAATTCTTTATATTTTTGATATGAAGAAGCTGACCAACCGCCGAAGTCTTCAAAATCTATTTCTAGACCCGTTATTTTATTATCTACCGTAAAGGCAACAAGAGTATCAATATTAGTTGAGTTTTCTAAAGATTCAGTTAAAAATAAATCCATACTTCCAGCGTAGGAAGAAGAAATAGTAGCATATTGTTCTTTTGAGTAACCTCTTACACTCTCAACGTTAGCAGGGGAATATCCATTGCAACCGCGATTTTCTACGGTTAATAAAACTAATTTGCCATCTTCATTGATTGTAAAATATTCGGGTTTTAAAATATCTATTTTTCGACCATCAGAATATTCTGCTTTAACATTACAAACTGTTGCCCCAGGATATATCCAGGCCATAATTTCTTTTTGAGTAATTGATGTCGGTAGTTCTGGCGCGGGAGTTTCTATGATTTGAACGGAAGAATCGCTATTTGTGGTTGGAACAAAAATATCTGAAGAATTAGGATTCGTTATTTCTGAAGAAGAAGCATTGGAGAGATTTTCTTTGTCATTTAGATTTTCCTGTGCTCTCTCTATATCCTTGTTTTCTAAAATAACATCATTCGTACTAGTGGAGCTTGTGTCGGCGATAAAAATTTGGTTGGTATCGGCGACACTAATTTCACTATTAGCGGTTTCCATTGAAGTAGTAGTATTAATTAGCGAAAATTTTTTATTAATAGTGTTTTGATATATTACTATAAATATTATTATTAAAATGGCAACCGCTAAAATAGCCAGAGAATATATTGAAATTTTTGTATTAAGTAATGATTTTAACATATATTTATTGCTAAAAAATATTAATTTTTAGTGGATATAGCCCCTTCTTTAATTTTTTCGGAAAATACCCCTTTTCTGGTCCATTTTTGCCATTGTATCTGTTCCTTTCTTAAATAACCCAAGATGGTTCTTATTAAAGCGCTAAACTCAACGAAGGTGCTGGCGTAAAAAAGTAGCCAGCCGATAGGGGCTAAAAAAAGAAGTTTTAAATTCTTTTTACTACGGATATCAAAAAATATTTGCACTATAAACATTGAATTAACTACGATTATCCCGGAGATAAAAGAAGAATAGTCACTAGTCAAGTAAGAATATATGTAGACGAATATCAGGAAGAATAATTCTAGAAAAAGTTGTAAATCACCAAATACGGCTAAGGGGAGTATAAACCAGGAAAGAAGTTTTTTGTGTTTTCTTTTACTACTGAAAAACATTTGACGGTAGTTCATAAAAGTTTCTAGTCTGCCTCTTTTTCATCTTAGTCGTTGTTTTATCAAGCCTTTGAAATCAGTCGCTCCTTCTGTGTAAACGATAGCATCTTCAGCGTAGACTATTTTCATGCCAGCGTGTTGAATGCGAAAAGAAAGTTCTATATCTTCTGTTATATTTTTAACGTCATATCCTCCGAGTTTTTCAAAGACCTCTTTTCTAAAAGCGCCAGCAGCGCCACCAATGATGTAGATTGAATTCATGATTGAATCGCACTTTTTAAAATAGAAAGAAAATAAGAACTCTAAGTATTGCACTATCTCAATTAGAGAGTTAGTATTTCCAATTTTAACGTTACCAACGGCAGCCATAACATTAGGAAGTTCAAAGTATTTTACGAAATTTTCCATGGTTGATGGCGGAACAAAGCAATCAGCATCAATGGAAATAATAATATCTCCCTTGGCTTGAGCTATTCCTTTATTTAGAGCATGTCCCTTCCCTTGAGTTCTTTCTTCTATACAGAGAATTTTAATTCCATTTTTTCTTTAGCCGTTTTGAGGCGGTAATTTCTTATTAATCGTCTGACATTGACTTTAGTATTGTCTGTCGAGGCATTATCAATCACAATGATTTCTAGATTTTTATAAGTACTATTGAGCAAAGATTTTAAAGTCACTAAAATACCATCTTCTTCGTTACAGGCTGGAACTAATACGCTCACAAGTGGTTGATATTGTTGATAATTTTTATTTTTTACAAGCACCTCTCTACTTCTGCGGCTAATGCGAGCAACATATACGTCATGCCAAGGACTCACCACCATGTAAATGAAGTATTTTATAAGTAAAGTGCTGGCGAACATTATAATAATTAGTCGTAAAAAGGGAAAATTATTACCTTCCTCAGGTTTTAACAAAAAAACTGATAGCACTATCCAAATAGTTAAGGCATAAAGTATTGTATAAATTAATAATTTTTTAAATATATATTTATTAGTGATGCTTAAAATATTTGCTTAAAAGTCTAGCCCCTAAATTGGAAATAAGGATTATGGATAAAAAAATCACCACCAAACGATAGGATAAGACAGTAATATTATCAAAAAAATTGAGGTAAAGAATAATTAGACCTATTAAAACTAAAGAAAAAAGGGTGATCTCTACTAGCATAGTTGATAAAAATTTTTTCATATTTTTATAACAATTAAAAAATGCTGACTAGAACTAATTTAGTCAAACGTTATAGCTTGTATAAGAAGTAATATTAGTAACTTTCTGATTATTAGCCGATAAACTAAGAAATTTATTACAGGGAGAAATATTTATTAAAACTGTGGACAAATTGTGATTGGAGTAGATGACGGAATGGAAAGAAAGCGATAAGTGAAGACGAAACTTTTCTCGTTTTTGCTGGATTTTTTAGTATAAATTTGGTATAATGATTATTATGATAAAGATTAAAGCATCTGAAGAAAAAATGCATAAAATTCCAAAAGATCTTAAAGAGGCTCTAATAGCCTCGCCAGAAGTTTATGATATTTGGAAAAAACTTACACCCATCGCGCGTAACGAGTGGATTTGTTACGTGACCATCTTTGAAAAAGCTGAAACAAGAAAAAATCACATTAAACGCTTACAAGAGGACTTGCTTAAAGGCAAGCGTCGCCCTTGTTGTTGGCCCGGTTGTCCGCATCGTCGGCCTAATGCGCAAAAATGGTTTGCTAATAAATAAACTTATGATTTCATACAAACATACTCAAATTGGATATCGAATGTTGTTTACGTTAATTGCTCTTGTTTTTTTTTATACACAACTTTTTAAAATTATTTCACCAGAGATTAGCTCTAATTTTATTATTATTGCTATATTTTATATAGCTGCATTAATTTTTGCCTCTTTTATAACACTTAAAGTAACAATTGATGAAAGTTATCTGCGAATTAAATTTGGCTATGGTGTTTTTAGTAAAAAATTCTCTATTAAAGAAATAGCTTCAGTTGAATCTGTAAGAAATCGTTGGTATCATGGTTGGGGTGTTAGATTGTGGTTTTTTCCTTATATGTGGATCTATAATGTTTCCGGTTTCGATGCGGTTGAAATAACTATGAATAGCGGCAGAATTTACCGGATAGGAACAGATGAGTCATATAAGCTTGAGATGGCAATTAAACGAGCAACAGAATTTAATAAATAAGATATAAATAGAATGAAAATTTTAATTATTACAGATATTCACTACGGAGAAGATACTAATTACCCTAAACTTATAGGTAAAGAGTATATTAATTTATTTGGCTCTCAATTTAAAAAATATCTTCCAAACATTAAAACTCTTGTGAAAGAACATGACTTAACGATTAACCTTGGGGATTTAATAAATGAAACTAACACTGAGTCAGATTTAATTCAATATAAAAAAGCAGTTGAGTTTTTTGTTAAAGAAAAACCAGTTAAACATGTGCTAGGAAATCATGAATTACGAACTCTTTCAAGGAGTCAGTTGGTAGAAATAATAGGCGAGAAAAAATCTTACTATTCTTTTGATTTAAATAATTATCACCACATAGTACTTGATGGTTTTAGAGATTTTGAAGAAGACATATATAAAATAGATAAAGAACAATTAGCTTGGTTACAAAAAGACCTAGACAATACCAATCTTTTAAGTCTTGTATATTGTCATTATGTTTTTGATAATCAATCCCTTGACTCCAACTATTATTTTAATAAGCCGCAAAGAGTGTTTATAGAAAATAAGGAAGAAATAAGAAAAATATTTGAAGATTCAAAAAAAGTTATTGCGGTTTTTAGTGGGCACTTACATTTTTTTCATCAAGAAATTATTAATGGTATAAAATATATAACAGCCCCCGCTTTTAGTGAAAATGATGGAAATCATAAAGCAAAAGCTGAATGTTTAAGTGTTGATTTGGATGGTAAAGAGGTTGCAGTAAAGTTTGTTAAAGTCTTTTAAGCGCTAGGCCTTACCAAGAGTTTTTTCGCCCTCAGTCCATTCCATCGGACAAAGTTCACCGCTTTGAACGGCTTTTAGAACTCTTAGAGTTTCATTAACCGAGCGCCCGACTGAACCAGCGGAGACAACAATGTATTTTATTTTACCTTCTGGGTCAATAATAAATAAGCCACGATCAGCCGAACCGTCGCTTTCATTTAAAACTCCATAAGCACGAGCAATGGATTGAGTCGTATCAGCTAAAACTGGGTATTTTACTTCTGGTAAATCTTTTTCCAGCCAAGTTTTGTGGGACCATTCGGAATCAGTTGAGGCCGCTAAAATATCACAATTTAAAGCTTTAAATTCTTCCTCGCTTTTAGCAAAACCCCTAATTTCGGTTGGACAAACGAAAGTAAAATCGCGAGGATAGAAAAATAATACTAGCCATCTGTCGGTATAGTCGGCTAGGCTAATTTCTTTGAATTCGCCATTATGAAAAGCTTTTATTTTTTCAAAGTTTGGGGCTGGTTGATTTATATTAAGCATATTTTTATCGTTAATTAATTAGTGCCTAATATTTTAACAAAAAAATTGGCTCAAAGCAAGACTTAAAATTCCAAACTCTTTATCCTCGCAACTTTTTTACAATTACGACATTTTATTTCTATCAAGGCGGAAGTAATTTTGGCGCGAAAAAATAATTTATAACAAAGAGGGCAACGATATTCGCGAAGCTCTATTTTTTTATTTTCTTCAAATTTCAGCGCCCTTTCTTTTCCTGGTTTTTCTTCGTCTAATAATTTTCCAGTTATTGAATTTTCTGAGTCAAAGCTCATAAATTAAAATTAAATTTATTATATTTTAATTTTATAATATTTACCCTGAAATTTAGTTAAAGAAAAACTCAAGAAAAGATAAAGAGGCGAGCGGCGGTTTTTGCTTAATTTTTAGGGTCTTGACCTTTTTATTAAATAGCTATACCATAGGTATAGGTATTTAAATTTAATTTATTATTCTAATTCTATGGACTACAAAAAGAAAGTGGCAATTACTTTAAAAAAAGCGAACTCTTTAACGGCGAAGGTTCTAAAAATGACTGAGGATGATAAATACTGCATTGATATTATTCAACAAAATCTGGCTATTATTGGCCTTTTAAAGTCGGCTAACTTAGCTTTACTAGAGGGTCATCTTGGTTGTTGTGTTGTTAACGCCGCTAAAGCGGGTGATGAGAAAAGAATAAATGTTATGATGGATGAAATTTTAAAAGTTGTTAAAACCGCGCAAAATAAATAATAGCGCAAAAATAATAATTTATGAAAAAAATTTTTTATATTTCTGGCATGCATTGTGTCAGTTGTGAGATGTTAATTGAAAAAGAGGTCAAAGATATTTTTAAAACCGCAAAAATTGATATTTCTCACCAAAAAGGAGTGATGGAAATTGAGGCTGAAGAAATTAGTGAGAAAAAAATTAGAGAAATTGTTAAGAGTTGCGGTTATCAGATAGTTGATAAAAATGAAGCTCGACTTGAGACAAAAACAAAATTTAAATTAAAAGATTTTTGGCAATTAGTTTTTGCTTTTGGCGTTCTTTTTTTTCTTGTTTCTTTGTTTTCTAAATTTGAACTAGCTAGATTTTTTCCTGAAGCTAGTGATAATGTCGGGTTATTAGTTGCGCTTGGGCTTGGCGTTGTCGCTTCCTTATCAACTTGCTTAGCAATTACTGGGGGAATTGTGATGAGTTTTTCTAGTCGTTACGATTTTAATGATGACACTAATAATAATTTAAGTAAAAAGATTTCTTTTTTAAGTCGTAGTCTGCCTCAAATTTATTTTCATATTGGTCGCATCGGTGGTTTCTTTGTGCTTGGTGGTCTTTTAGGAGCCTTGGGCGGAAAAATTCAGTATTCAAATGGTTTTACAGGGTTTCTGACAATCCTCGTGGCTTTAATAATGCTTTACATTGCTTTAAATATTTTAGGACTTCTTCCTAGCATTACTAAGCTTGGTTTTTATTTGCCAAAAAAGTGGAGTCGGGGAATTTCTAGTTTGCAGGCGAATAATAACCCGTCTTTAATTGCGAGTATTGGTGCTCTAACTTTCTTTTTGCCTTGTGGTTTTACCCAGTCAATGCAACTAGCTGCCGTTGCTTCTGGCAGTTTTCTTTCGGGGGCATTAATTATGGCAGTTTTTGCGCTTGGGACTTTACCAGTTCTTTTTTCTGTTGGTCTTGGCTCAAGCTATTCTCAAAATAAAAAATTTGGCTTTCTTAAAAAATTTATCGCCGCCATTATTATTTTCTTTGCTCTCTATTCTTTAAATTCAGGGTTGATTATTAGTGGATCTAGATATTCAGTTGATTTTTGGAGTAGTTTTGTTAATAAAATCAATACTAGCGCCGGGGCCAATGTTAAGGAATTAAATGATAAAGCTTTAATTGATGAGGACGGTTATCAAGTTGTTCAACTTGATGTAGATTATACTTTTAAACAGAGCGAATTTAAAATTAAAAAAGATATACCAGTTAAATTTATTATTAATGCCGTCCATGTGTCTGGTTGTAGTGATGAAGTTATTATTAGAAGATTGGGCTTAACTACTGGAAAATTAAAAAATGGCGATGAGGGCTTAATAGAATTTACGCCGACTCAAGCTGGCATTATTCCATTTTCTTGTTGGATGGGGATGCAAAATGGTCGTTTTATTGTTGAATAGCTAAATAAAAAGCTGAATAAAATTTTATTCTTTTAGAAATAAATATATGGAAAAGAAAATTGATTTAGATATAACTGGAATGACTTGCGCCTCTTGTTCAGCTCTGATTCAAAGGGCGCTTGATAAAGATGGGCGAGTTAAAAAAGCCAGCGTTAATATAGCGACAAATAAAGCTTCGCTAGTTTTTGATGAAGATAAAATCTCTAGTGCCGGTATAATTGAATTAATTAAAAAAACTGGCTACGGAGCTAGTATTGCTAATTCTGAAAATGATATTTCGGCGAAACTTGTTAAATCACGCTATCTTCGTTTTTTATGGTCACTTATTTTTGGCTTGCCTTTATTTTATTTAGCGATGGGCATGATAGTCGGTTTGCCAGAATTAAAGATTTCAATGATGGCTAATATTTCTTGGCAATTAATTTTTACTTTAGCAATTATTATTATCAATAGAAACATTTATTCCTCTGGTTTTTCCAAACTCTTTAAACGACAGCCGAATATGGATAGCTTAATTGCGATTGGCACCCTAGCAGCCTTCTTTTATTCGATTTTTGTTTATTTAGGAATATTGTTTTATCCGGAAAATGTCGCCTCGGCTCATGTTTATTTTGAAAGTGCTGGTTTTATTTTGATTTTTATTGCTTTAGGGAAATATTTAGAGGAGAAAACTAAGGGAAGAACTGGGAACGCGATTAAAAAGTTAATTGGTTTACAGCCAAAAACAGCTCTTGTTAGTCGTGATAATCAAGAAATTGAAGTTAGTATTTCTGAGCTAATTAAGGGTGATATTATTATTGTTAAAGTGGGAGATAAAATTCCGGTTGATGGCGAGATAATATTTGGTGAGTCAACAATTGATGAAAGCGCAATTACTGGAGAAAGTATTCCTGTTTTTAAAAAGCTTGGTGATAAATTAATTGGCGGAACAATTAATAAAACTAGTATTTTAAAATTTAGAGCGACTGGAGTCGGAAGTGAAACGATGTTGGCGCAAATAATTAAAATTATGGAAGAAGCGGTTGCCTCTAAGGCGCCAATCCAGTTGTTAGTTGATAAGGTTTCTTATTATTTTGTCCCGACCGTTATTGGCTTAGCTATTATTTCTTTTCTTGTTTGGTATTTTCTTGGTTTCGGTTTTTATTTTGCCTTAACGGCTTTTGTTTCTGTTTTAATTATTGCTTGCCCTTGTGCTTTAGGTTTGGCAACGCCAACGGCAGTGATGATGGGTACAGGTTTAGCAGCGAAAAACGGAATTTTAATTAAAAGTTCAGTTGCCCTTGAAGCGGCTAATAAAATTCAGGCAGTTGTTTTTGATAAAACCGGAACTTTAACTAAGGGTCAGCCAGAAGTTGTGGAAATTTTTGGTTTTGGCTTTTCCGAAGCCCAGATTTTAAAAATTTCTCAAGCACTGGCTCGGAATTCTCGCCATCCTTTGTCTGAGGCGGTCGTGCGTTATGCTAAAGAAAAAAATGCGCCTCAAGTTGAGCTTGATAATTTTGAGGAAAAGGAGGGGATGGGGTTAAAAGCTTTTTGTCGGGAGCATAAAACTAAATTATTATTAGGTAATAAAAAATTATTAGAACTTGAAGGTCTTAGTTTTAATGATGAAGTTGAAGCCGTTTTTGATCGTTTTGCTAGCGCCGGGAAAACACCATTGTTTATTAGCCACGGTGATAAGGTTGCCGGCTTAATTGCAATTATTGATGATATTAAAGATAGTAGTCTAGAAGCGGTTAAAGAATTGAAACGACGAGGGCAAGAAGTCTATATGATAACTGGTGATAATGAAAAAGTGGCACAGGCGATTGCCGAGAAATTGGGAATAGATAAGGTTTTAGCCAATGTTTTTCCGGCTGATAAGGCGAAAAAAATTAAAGAGCTACAAGAGAGTGGTTTAGTCGTCGCTATGGTTGGTGACGGAATTAATGACGCGCCAGCTTTAGCGCAAGCGAACTTAGGGATTGCCCTAGCTTCGGGGACTGATGTCGCCCTTGAGGCCGGAGAAATTATTTTGGTTAAGAATGATTTGCGTGATGTTGTTAAAGCGATTGATATTTCTAAGTTTACAATTCATAAAATTAGACAAAATCTTTTTTGGGCCTTTATTTATAATATTTTAGGCATACCGGTGGCCGCCGGCGTCTTCTATTTTATTTTTGGAGTTTTATTAAATCCGATGATTGCCGCTCTTGCTATGTCTTTTTCCTCGGTTAGCGTTGTTAGTAATTCGCTCTTGATAAAATTCTATCGTCGTTAGACCTCTTTAATAAAAGCTAAGCTTTCTTCTCTTTCTTTTAAAGCCTTTAAAGCGGAATTTTTTGAAAGACGACAAAATTTTAAGAGAAGTTCCGGGTTTTTTATCACTTTGATTTTTTTTAATTCTTTTTCGGCGATATCTATCTCTTTGATTATTTTCATTGCTAAAGTTTTTAAAGTTCTAAGCCAGAATATTTTTCCTAAGTCTTCTTCGTTTATTAAATTAAAATTTTTAGCTTTCGCTTCTCTTAGAGTTTCGTTAATCGCGGGACTTAAGTGGCCCCTTTTTAAGTCTTCTTTAAAATCGTGGAGGTCGTCGTTTAGTTGGCGGGCGATTAAGTAATGGCGAAAAAAGTTTTCTAAGTTTTTTATTTCCTTGTCATTAATTTTAAAACCAAGCTCCGTCATAGTTGTTAGAGGGCCAAGAAGATGAGTCGCTGCTGGAAAAAATTTTATTTCATAATTGCCATAATCAACCAATTCAATTTTTTTTAAATCAAGAGGAAGATTTTTTATTGGTTTTAAGAAACGACAATTTTTAGTTTCAAAGTAATTAGCACTATCAGCTTCGTTTAAGATATTTTTCAGATATTTATCATAACCTTCATAACTATGAAAAAAGGAAGAATAAAAATTTATTAGCTTGCGCGACATTAAATTTGCTAAGGGTAATAAACTCGGCCTAGCTTTTTCATCTTCGTCCCAAAAATCGTCGTAGATAATAAAAGCCGTCCAAAAATAGGCGTTTATTAGTCCAAGTTTTGTTATTAATTCGCTTCTTTTTTTATTTGGCTTTAAGCCTAAACTTTTATGAAAATAAAAAGGCATCAGTAGCATCTGTTTATCAGGATTGTTTTTAGCGGTTATTCTTAGGGTTTTTATTAGCTCTCTGGCTAAATTTTTATCTAAACTTGATAGTTCAGATTTTGCCAGCCTAAATATTTTGTTTATTTCTTTTCTTTCTTCTTTTTCGGCGACAGTTTCTTTGAAATTTAATTTTTTATTAGCGCTCGCTCCCCCGGGCTCAACTTTAATTAAATTATTTTCTTTTAAAAATTTAGTTAAATTAGGAAGGGAGACGCCCTGAGTTTTTAAAAATTCAAAAATAGCCAAATTTAATTTAGCGTTAGGATTTTTTTTATTTAATTCTTGATAGGGGCCACCCGGTTTTAATTCTCTTAAAGTTATTTCTTTAAGGATTTGGGTGAGCTTTTTAACATCTAAAGTTTTTCCCAGCTTAATTTCCTTATTAAGCTTGTTTAAAGTTTCTGTTAGAGATTTTTTCATAGCCTTAAATTTTTATGGGCTCAAGACCTCTTTTAGTTTTAATTTTTTATTTCTTAGGAATTTTAATAATAAAATTACTACCAACTCCGATTTTGCTTTCTATTTCAATCGTGCCTTTAAAATCATTCTCAACAACTGATTTTACTAGAGTTAGTCCTAGCCCAGTTCCGTCAGTAAAATTTTTCGTGCTAAAAAAGTCCTCAAAAATTTTAGTTTTAAGCTCTTCGCTTAGTCCACAAGCATTATCTTTGACCGATAAGATTATTGTTTCGCTTATCTCAGACCCTTCGTCTAAAGTTATAACTACGCTTTTGTTTTTCTCTTCTTTCTCTTCGTAAGCATCAATTGCGTTAGAAATTAAATTAGCGACGAGTTGATAAAATTTTACTTGTTTATTAAAAAGGAAATATTCTTTTTCGGCATTGAAAATTAAATCAACTTTCTTTTTTCTCGCCTTAAAATCAAGAATTTCCATTACTTCCTCAATCTCTTTATTTAAAGAAAAATAGGATTTTTCTTCTTGTTTAGTAATTTGCTTTCTGACCGAAGTTAAAAAACTCCCCATTTTTTTTGTCGCGGAAATTACCCTTTCTATATTAAAACGAAATTTTTTCCAGTCATCATTTTTTGGACAAAGTTCGTTAATTTGTTCCATGTTTAAATTTATCGCCGTTAGGGGATTAGCTAGTTCGTGAAAAAGCCCGCTACTTAAACGACCGAATTCAGCTAATTGGCGGAAATGAGTCAGCTCTTTAATTTGTATTTCTTTTAATTCCTTCGTTCTTTCTTTGACTTTTATTTCCAGCAAATTCCTTTCAAGAGCGAGATTTTTTTCTGATCGCCTTGCTCTTTTTAGAGATTTCTCTAGCTCCTTATTTGAAAGCCAAGCTAGAGTAGCAATGACAAAAAACAAAAAACTAAGAGTAATTATATTAGAGTTATCCCAAGCTTCAATTTTCCAACTCAAATCTGGGCTTGTTATTTTAGCTTGCTCTAGATAGTTTAAAATGAAAATAATAAGCGCTGATGCACCGGCAAGGAAAAAAGAAAAACGGGAACTGATGAGAATTCCGGAAATTATAATTAGAGTAATATAAAAGATTATTGTTGGCGGTAGTTCTATACCCCAAGCTAAAGCCATTTTTGAGATAGCTAAAAAAAGAAAAGTTATAAGAATTAAGGAAGCTTCTTTGCCTTTCCCTTTCTTAGATAAATATAAAAGAAAACTTAGAAGCGCTAAAATAAATAAGGCTCCGCCAAGAGAAATCATTTGGCTTGGCTCAAAAGTTTCGCTTTTGAAAATTAATTTTTTTATTAAAATTAAATTTGCTAGAGAGATGAAGCTAGTTAAGCTTATAAGAATTATGTTTAAAATAAATTCTCGCCGATTTTTATCCTCATCTTTTTCTTTTGAGATAATAAAAGAATTAAGACGGCTTTTTAAGCCAATCCAGAAATTTATAATTTTTAACATTTATTTATTGACCGCTTTGTCCGCTCCAAGGAATTCCGGTTTCAACTAAAGAGACCATTAGGGCCAATAAAGCACTTTTGTTTCTCAAACTTTTTTGAGACAAAAATTTTTCAATAATTTTTTCCATATTTTTGGAAATTATATATTAATTAAAAATAACTTTACTCTTAATAGTTTTAAATTATTCCGTAGCCTCGGCCGGAATAGGTTTTGATAATTGTTTTATTATTTTTCTTACCGATTTTCTTTCGTAAATTTAAAATATGAGTTTCTATTGTGTTGGAAAAAATATTTGCTTCTTGATCCCAGACATGATCAACTAATTCTCCCCGAGATATTATTCGCCCGCGGTTAAGAAGGAGATATTCAAGGAGAATAAACTCTTTTCTTGTCAGATATATTTCTTTTTTATCTTTAATTACAACTTGCTTTTGAGTATTTAATTCAAAGCCGACAAATGAGATGGTGTTATTTAATAATTTTTTCGGGCGTCTTAATAGAGATTTTATTCTAGCGAGTAGTTCGGGGACGGAAAATGGTTTGGTTAAATAATCATCAGCACCAAGATCTAGAAGTTGGACCTTACTTTCGATTTCGCTTTCAACGGTTAAAATAATTATTGGCATTTCTTTACCGTCAGTTCTGATATCGCGACAGATTTCATAACCGCCCTTGTCGGGGATATTTAAATCTAAAATAATTAAGTCGTAGTCATTAGTTTTAGCGAGAAAGGAACCGCGTTCGCCGCTCTCAGTATAGTCAATATTAAAACCAGCTTTTTCTAAACTTAATTTTAGAAAGAGGCCAATATCTTTTTCATCTTCAACGATTAAAATTTTCATAAAAATAAAAAAAAGAAGTTCAAAAACGAGTTTCTTGAACTTCTTATAATATAATTATAGCATATCAAGAAGGTTTGTAAAGGTTTTTAGATACATTATCTTTAGGCTTTAATTATAACAATTTCAATAAAAGTTGACAATAATTTAGATTTATTTTTTAATCTTGCCAAAATTTAAGTTCTTATTTATAATAAACAGGTATTAAAAACAAAATATTGGAGAGGTGCCAGAGTGGTTGAATGGAACAGTCTTGAAAACTGTCGTGCCTTCACGGGTACCCAGGGTTCGAATCCCTGCCTCTCCGCAGTTTGTCAATATCAGGATTTTCGGCATAATTAGCTAGGGCTTCAAAGGGTTCTTTGAAGTTAATCTTAGCTAATTTTTTGTTGGCAATTTCCGAGTTCCAAAGTATCTGATTTAGCATTTTCTGTTTGTCGTTTAAAGATATTTTGAAAAACGCTTTTTTCATTGATTTTGGGGCTAAAAAGAATTTTTTAGTGAGTTCCAAAGTTTCTTTTGTTAGGACGACTTCTTGTTCGTTTTCCAATTTTTTCAGAGCGTCATTAAAATCTTTTATCTCATTTTTTATAATAGTTTCTCTAGACTCATAATCTTTCGGGCTAATCTTTTTATCCAGCCGCAGATTAAATAATTCTTCTTTTCTATTCTCTCGTTTCTTAATTTCATTCAACAAATGATTTTTAGATTCTAAATATTCTTGATTATCCGGATTATGATTAATTAATAATTCCAAACTGTTATCGTGCATTCGTTCCACCTCGTCCTCGTTAATAAACAAATGGTCAAAAACGCCTGACAGGGCTTTAATGACTTCTTTCTGGGTTAAGTAATGATTATGTTCGGAACATCCGCCTCGGCCGTTGGTGCAGTAGTAATATACATAACGGTTTTTCTTGCGTGTGGCTGTTAGCAGACAGCCACACTTGGCGCAAATCATTAAACCTCTAAAATGAAAATGGGGTTGTTTCTTTTTAGGATGTTGTTTTTCCGTCATTACTTTTTGACAGTCGGCATATAATTTTTTAGAAATTAGCGTTTCGTGCTTACCCTCGTATTCTTTGCCGTGGAATCTCATAATTCCGCAATAGAAAGAATCATTAATAAGTTTATAGATTTTGCTTTTATGATATTTAACATTACCCCTGCTTCTAAATCCCTTATCATACATTAAATTAGCCAGTTCTTTCATTGTATAGTTTCCGGTAGCGTATAGCTTAAATATTTTCTTAATATATCTCGCCCTAATTCTATCAACCACGATTCCGCCTTTGCCGTCATTCAAATAACCAATAGGAGCGAAGTTCGGCCAGAGTCCTTTTTCTATTTTGGTCAGTATTCCACGTTTAACATTTTTTGATAAGTCCAAAATATACTGATTAGCCATTGAACCCTCAATATTTAAGAGGAGGACGTTGTCGCTCGGTAAGTATTGTCTATCGCTCGTCTGAATGGCCTTAATCTTGCCCTGTTGCAGTAGCCATTGGATTTTCCCGCTATCTATCGGATTACGAGAGAGGCGGTCAATTTTCCAGCAGAGAATGCCGTAATCTTCTTTGGTATTTTCTAGGAGTTTAACCATTTTCAAAAATATCGGCCGATTATTCGGCAGTTTGGCACTTTTAGATTCGGTATAGACCAAATCAATAACCAGCCCTAAATTAGCGGCCAGTTTTTTCATTTCGCTAACCTGGCTTTCCAGGGATAGAATTTGTTTGCTCTTATCTTCCGAGGACTTGCGAGCGTAAAGGATGTATTTCATATATTTCTAATTAGCTGTTCTTTTTAACAAGGATAACCATTAAATATTGCTAGTTATTTTGTTGAATATTCGTGGGAGCGGTCTGTTGTGTGCCTATGGTCAAGTTAATATATTTTATAATATATATAGGCCGGGTCCGTTTTTCTTTTTCGGCTCCCCCTCCGGGGGATCCGCCGAAGAAAGAAAAAAACGGAACCTCGGCCATATTTCAATCTTAGCAAATCAGAGTTAACGAAAGTTCCGGGGAAGATTTAGGGGAAGAAAATGAGCCTTATTTATCTAATGATAGAAAAACGGTATTGGACAAAGTTTAGCTAAAGATTTAGGTTAAGAAATCGACCATATTTTGTTTAATATTAACAAACCGGCTTACAGGAAACTTCACCTGAAAATTTACCTGTAGATTATGGCAAAGCGAGGTTTGACTAAGTTTGACCGAAAGAATGGTCAAAGGTATTTTAAACTATCGGTGTGAACGTAAATGCACGTGCAGATTTACGTTGATTTTTAGAATATAGGCCATATTTTCTTACTCTTGACAAATATTGACTGATATGCTATAATATGTTTATTAGAATAGTTCGTTGAAAAACAAGTTTATATTGGGTTAATTACTGAAATCATCTAGTTTTAGGTGGGTTTAGTAATTAATCCAATTATTTATAAATTATAAACTTCAAAAAAGGAAAAATCATGAAAAAGTTAACTTCTTTAGTTATTGTTGCTGTGTTTATTTCAGCATTTTATTTGATGCTGTCATCATTTGACACACGGGAATGGTCGCCGTCAGGTCGCCGTTCAAAACTACTAAACGATGCTATCGCCACAAAAAACGACAGCATGCTCTTCTCGGATTTCAACAGGGTTTATTTAGCAAAAAGCGAACCTATGCATTTTTATGGAACACCGGAATACATGATAGAATCTTCTGTTCGTATTTTAGACCCTAAATATGCAACTATAAAGTTGGAATTTAATCACGAAGTCGCTTTAAGAATTCTGGAACAAAAATGGGGCGTTGATAGTGTTGCTAATTATTTACATAAACTTTACAACCCCTTAGCTTGTCAGGTTTATTGGAAAGAATTATATCCCAGGTGGGATAGTTTAATCCAAAATTTGGAAAGTAAAATGTCTCCCGAATTATTAAATGCTGTAAAAAAAGTCGTAAAGGAAAATGGACTAAAAGATGCCCTCTGGCTCAAGAGATATGTGAGTTTAGAAGAAATTGAAAAACTCATTATTCAGAATGAACAGGGTGGCGATTATGACCAATGGAAAGTAAAATGGGAGAAATGGTTTTTTCTTTCAGTTGTTGACAGTTCGATGAAACTAAAATTTCTGGAAAATATTACAGATGATGAGATCTTAAAATTCAAAATGCTAACATCAATTTCTCCAGAAAGAAGATGGAAATTATTTGAAAAAACTGATTTAAGAACCCTCTTGGAATATGCTCATGGTGGCGGTAATTACTTTAGCGGAATAAATAATTCTGAACTAAGAAGATTATTCTTTAGTAAAAGAGATGAATGGAAAAAAGAATCTATAAGTGAATTATTCTATTTTCCAATAATTTTTGAAAGTAAAGAATTCTTAGTTGAATTAAGGAGCCGATCACTAAAAGAATTAATTAATCCAGGACTTACTTATTCTACAGAAAATTGGAATGGTTTTCCGTTTTATAAATATGCGGAGATTGTCATTTCGAAAGCTAATTCGACAGAAGATTATGAATTAGCGCAATACTTTTTTAGTAAGTATGATGAATCTGGAAAAGGAGGATGGTTGGCTCTCCTAAACAAAAAAATGCTAACTATAAATACGTAAATCCACTAGTTTTCGTTCAAGGCCTTGCAACTTCGGTTAGCAAGGCTTTTTTCATACTGCTTTAGATTTTATAATATCAATAACTTTATTATTAACGAGCGTTCCAATATAATACCAAGCTCTCCGCTAATAAAAATAACGCCGTTTTGGCGTTATTTTTATTAGCGTAAAGATCGAAAGGGATTCGAACT
>Ga0100402_1000298_pt1 | contig 58514 bp, 65 predicted proteins | sample CryGeyme20150102_FD_80419 | JGI IMG/M metagenome (GOLD analysis project Ga0100402, IMG submission 80419) | Groundwater microbial communities from Crystal Geyser aquifers in Utah, USA - Crystal Geyser metaG 2015-0102 | ecosystem: Environmental > Aquatic > Deep subsurface > Groundwater | place... | reverse complement strand
TATCTGGATCATATGATACTCTGACCCCTTCCCTATGGTCTGTATCCCCTGCTGAAGTAAGCTCATAAGTAGCGGTAGCTTCGTCTCATCCTGTATATCAAACATACGCTCACTCTACTCATGGCTGAGACTCAAAAATAGACTCCATACACCAAAAACAACCTCAGGCAAAATAAGCTTCCTCAAGGTTTTCTGTATCTATTATCACATCTTCTTGTGCCATAGTGTTTGCACTTCTTGTGTTCTTATTCGATCCTAATGCAACTCATGCAAAAATAATAAGAATAGATATAATTCCAATAATTCAGATTGTTTTCATGGTAAAATATTTTGAAATAGTTTCTCTCATAATTCACTTTTTAGTTTAGTATAAAATACTCCATATTATGATATGAAGGAATTGTATGGAAATTGCATAATTATGCTGATTCTTGGAGAAGTTTTTCAATGGTTTCTATTTTTTTATCTTTTCCACCTTCTCAAAAGTGAGTTTCTCTGATAACTCAATTTTTATCAATGATATAAAATGCTGGCCAATATCTGTTTTTATATTTTCGCCATGTAGAAAATTCATTGTCTTGCGCTACCGGAAAAGTAATTTGGTATTCTTTTACTGCATCTTCTACCAGCTCAATATTTCTTTCATAAGAAAATTCAGGAGCATGAAGTCAGATCACCACGAATCATTCATCTTTATATGTTTCATATAATTCTTGTGTTTGGTCATGGGTTGCAATACAGTTTGCGCAGCCCAGAGTCCAAAAATCTATCATGATAACCTTTCATTGCAAATCATGGATTGAAGTTATTTCTGGAGAATTTATCCAGTTTGTAATATCTGTAAATTCTGGAGCCAATTGTCATATCATACTTCCAGTATTTTCTGAAAATTGCTCATTTTCACATGCTCAACCTGAACATGTATTTGTATCTTTTTTCTCAAGAAATGATAATTGCATATCATCATTATTATGTGAGACTTCATCACTAAAACTCTCAATCTCTATACTATCAATAATATTTTGTTCAAAATTTGTTGTATTGAGAAATCATAAATCCAGCATTTTTGCTTCTATTTTTTTATCAAAGCCCGAAACAATCATCAGACCGATAATAATAAATAGAATTCATAAAATTCTTTTAAATGTTCCATTTGCTGCACTTGCCCACAACATCTTTCGTATAATAGTTTGTCCGGCAAATGCAATGAGAAGTAACACAGCAGCTAATCAAACTATATAAGCGAAAAGTGCTGCCAGCCCTCAAATCAGAGATGCTGGAAGAATAATAGCAAGAATGAGGGCGTAGGTTGGACTACATGAACTAAATACAGGTCAAAGTGCAAATCATACTCATAGATATTTTAATGTTCCACTTTTTGATCCATGGGCATGAAGTAAATTATGCGATTTTTTGTGGAGTCATATTTTGCTTGAAATAGAATCCCAAATCTTTGGAAAGAGCGTGATACATCACAAAAATATGAGTATAGCTCCAGAAAAAATCTTCCAAACTTCTGGCGAAACATCAATCAGAAGCGTTGAGACTTTTAAAAGCAAAGAAAAAATAAATACTGAAAAACTCAGTGAAGCAATTACAAGAATCGGTGCTCTCATAGATTTAGATTCTCAGACGCTCGTACCAAGTATAATAGGAAGAAGTGGAAGGACACATGGCGAGAGCACCGTAAGAATTCAAGAAAAAAAAGCTACAAGTAAAAGAAACATATAAACTCTTAAAAAATATGAATTTATTATATCACAATATATTAATTATAACTTAAAAAAGACTTTGATACATATCCAAAGTCTTTTTTAATATATATATAACCTTATAATCGTTCCGTGATAGCTTCAACCGTCGTTCCTCAAACCCATTTTGATATAAGATTTCATTTCTCATCTACAGATACAAAAGTATGCTGCGCTACAACTCTATATTTTTCTCTCAGTTCAAGCTGCGTATCAAAATCTGCTTTTAAAATTGTCAGATTTTCTGGAATATCACCAGCTAAAATACCTTCTTCTGCTGCGCTGCAACTTGGGCACCAGTCAGCATGGAAAAAAATAACAGTATGCTGTGTATTACCAATAAGAGTTGAGCTATAATTTTGATAATTGCTATTTGTAATTTCTACCTGTTCTAGTTCTTCTACTAATTTTTGTGTGCTACTTTGAGCTTCACTCGGCTCATCTTTTTCCTCAATTATTATTTCTTCTGTCACATTTTCTGGAACTCACATAACTCATGATGCTGTGAGCTCAGAATCAATTTCAGAGCTTTCTGCCAGAGTATCTCATTGTGTGATTTCATTAATAACTGTATTAATTTGTTCACTCGCACTATCTGGTTTTGTTGTTTTTTCAAAACCACAAGACACTAACACTCACAATAGGACTGTAAGAGCCAAGAAATATTTCATGTGCAAAAAATAATAATATAAACGTATACATCTTATATATTCTGCCTTAACAAGAACTTAATCACACTCTCAGATTCTATATCATACTCATTTTACCGTCACAATCAGTCACTTTGCTAACTTAGACCTAATATTTGAAATATACACATCAAGCTTGTTATCTCCTCATGCAAACAGACTCTCCTCTCCCCAAAGGTACTCGATAATTTCTCCCCTTGAAACAACCCTATTTTTATTTTCAAGAAGTTTTTCAATAATGAGAAATTCTTTCTGAGTGAGATGCAGTGTTTCCCCATCTTTTTGAAAGCTGTGTTTATTGGTATCAATATCTATTCCACATATATGATACACTGCATCATCTGACATATCTTTTCAGCTATTTTTTCATATATGTACCATAATCCGAGCATGAAGCTCAGAGAGATGAAATGGTTTTATCAAATAATCCACAGCTCACACTTCAAATCAAGAAAGTACATCTTGAATACTCTCTCTTGCTGTAATCATTATGATTGGAGTTCATTTTTTTTGTTGAACACGTCTGGCAATATCAATTCCATCTACCTCTGGGAGCATGAGGTCAAGCAGAATTAAATCATAATTTTCTTTTGTTGCTTTTTCAATTCCCTCTTCTCCACTAAAAACTTGGGTTACTTTAAAATCTTCTAATTCTAGGTATTCTCTGATATTCTCAGATATTTCTCTATTATCTTCGATAAGTAGTATTTTTTTCATGTGTTATTTTTTTAATCTAAGTATAAAAATGCTTCATTTTTTTTCTGCAGGTTTCACTTCTATCTTCCAATCATATATATCAATAATTCGCTTGACGAGATACAATCATATTCCAAATCATTCTTTTTTTGTATCTTTTCTATAAAATTTTTCCCATATTTTTTCTCACAATCATGTATCAATTCATGGACCGTTATCCTCAATTTCTATATATCATTCTCCTGCTGAAACCCGAATTTTCATATGATCTGGAGAAAACTTCATCGCATTTGAGAGAAGATTGTCTAACAGAATTGAAAATGTCTGCTTCTCCGCCAGTAGCTTATAATCTTTTGGAATATCAAGAGTATATTCTAAGTGTTTATGAGAAAAATACTCTCATAGTCATATTATTTTTTGTTCAACAAAATCCTTCAGCATGATTGATTCATATTGTAAATCAGATTTTTTCTCCTCCATTCTTGAGAGAAAAAACAGAGTCTCAAGGAGATGATTCATTTTCAAAATATTTTTTTCTGTGAGCGCAAAAAAATCTGTAATATCATCTGGATCAAGAGATTTTTTTTCTTTCTTTTTTGCCAGAACATCCAGCCTTGAGCTCATTGACATGAGAGGCGTTTTAAACTCGTGACTTACATCGGTAAGAAACTGTTTCAGCTTCGATGTTTGGTGTTCAATCGTATCATAGGAATTATTAAGGGCATCTGAGAGAATACGAATCTCATCATCTTTCGGAAGATTTTCAGAAATACTGAGTTTTGTATTTCCATTAATACTAATATTTTTCACACTTTCAGAAATATTCTGCAAGTCTTTTAAAAGTCTTCGAGAAATATATTTTCAAAGAAAAAATTGAAATATAAATACAAGAAATATAAATATTAATCCTGTCTTTATAATGATAATTTGAGAATTGATATACGGAGTTGTATCAAAAAATACTTTTACTTCCCCCACTCATCTGAAGTATTTAGAGTAGATAAAATAAATAGTCTCTCCATCTTGGTATATAAGATCATCTTTTACCTGTTCTGGAGTTTCTTTGATTTTATTGGCAACTCCAGGTGAGCAAATAAGTTCTCACATCTCAGGAATTATGATAGTATCCTTTCATAGGAGATAATTTTTGAGTCAAGCAATATCTTTACTACTCCCCTCACTTTCTAAATAATTCTGATAGCTGACATTCATACTTGAAAAACTCATCTCTTTTTGTTCAGCATACCATATAAAAAAATAGGTAATATTTATCAGAAACAAAAATAAGAGCAAAGAAAAAAATCAAAAAAGCGCAAAGCTCAGTGAGAGTTTCTCAGAAGTTTTAAAATCAGAAAATAATTTCATAAAAATGCTTTACGATATCTGTAAAGCATTATAGAGAAAAAACTTAAAAATAGCTAAAGAAATTATTGAGGCTTTCTTATTGAGTGTAAGAGTGAGGGGTTCTCAAATCAAAATACTAATAACTCGTTCAATGTTCTATGTCAACCATCTGGACTGATAAAATATGGAAAAGTCCAATCTCACTCAAATATTTTCTCTTTAGTTTCTGGATGGTATAAGCGAAATTTTCATCATAAAATATAATTTTCTATAATATCCTGTAAATCACGTAGCTCACTCAAGGGAAGAAAATTTTTATTTCAATCAGAAATAATTTTGATATCAGGCTTTGTGGCAAGTCTATGTCTAATATCTCCAAACATATTTTGAGGAATTTCTATTAACAAATCTCACGTTATTTTTCCGCTAGTTTCAGATACTCACTCTTTTGTATCAACTTCTTGATGAGAATTTTGAATTTTTACAACCTTACTTTGAACTCGAGATAAAACTCAGGAAATAACTTCCTCTTCTTGTTTTTCTGCTGCAATTTCCGCTTTTTTCCTCTCAGCATGTGCAGCGATATCTTCAAATCTTTGACGTAAAGGTTGAACTACCTCAGTTGTATCTTTTTTAAAAGTCCAGGGAATTAATTTCATAAATAATATGCTATATTTATAATATTATAATAAATATAGCATATTATTTCGTGAATGTATAATATTATACCTCTCCTCTATCATTCATGGCATTAAATATTCTCTCCATTGCAACGATAAAGGCTCACATTCTATAATTTGTCTCATATTTCTCAGCTGTATTAAAGACATTTTCTGCTGATTGCTCCATCTTTTTCTTGAGTCTTTCTTGTACTTCCTCAGCTTCCCAGTAAAGATTCATATCATTTTGTACTCATTCAAAATAGCTCACCATTACTCAGCCTGCATTTGCCAAAATATCTGGAATAATATTGATATTATTTTTTGCGAGAATTTCATCTGCTTCTGGTGTAATTGGTCCGTTTGCAAGCTCCATAATGAGTTTTGCCTGCACTTTATCAGCGTTTTCACCAGTAATCTGATTCTCAAGCGCTGCTGGAATAAGGACATCACATTCTTTGTAGAGAACCTGCTTTGCGTCAAGCTGCTCACATTCTCATGAATAATCTGTGACTGATTCTCACTCATCTTTGAGTTTTGAAATTGCTTCAATATCAAGACCATCAGCATTATAAATTCAACCTCCTGAATCTGAAATTCCTATAACTTTGATTCATTTTTCAACCATGAGTTTTGCCATCGTAAGCCCTGCATTTCAAGCTCATTGCAGGCAAAGAGTTTTTCCATCAATGCTATCTCATCTGAGTTCTAACATTTTATCAAGCACGTAGACTCATCCCTGAGCAGTAGCTTGTCCTCGTCCTGCTGATCACCCGCTTGAGAGAGGCTTTCCAGTAAAACTTCCTGGAGTATAAGCTCCTACAAGCCGAGAGTATTCATCCATCATCCATGCCATAATTTGTGGTGTGGTATTGACGTCAGGAGCTGGAACATCAGTTTTTGGACCAAGATACTTATAAATTTGCTGCACATAGCCTCGTGAAAGCCTTTCTTTTTCTCACGATGATAGCTCTTTTGGATTTACTATGATTCCTCATTTTCCACCTCCAAGCGGAATATCTATTACAGCGCACTTAAAGGTCATCCAAGTCGAGAGCGCTTTTACCTCATTTCTTGATACATCTTGGTGAAACCTAATTCCTCATTTAAATGGTCCTCTTGCATCATTGTGCTGAGCTCTGAAAGCTGTATATACTTTTGTAGTTCCATCATCCATAAGCACAGGAACAGAAACTTCGAGAATTCTCTTAGGCTGCTCTATGATACTGAGCTTTCCTGCATGTGCATTATCAGGAGAAAATAATTTGTAGGCTTTGTGAATTTGCGCTTTTGCATTTTCAAAAGCATCTTGCTCTGTATGGCTCATATTTTTTTTCTAAAATAATAATGAAAGCATTATATATTTTAGAAACTCAAAATACAAATTTAAAATTTTATTTACGAAGAAATTATTACATGCAGCTTACAATGATTCTGCAAACAAGTCATTATTATAAACTTATTTCTTTATACCTCTTTTTGAGATATCGAGCAAATAAAGATGCTCAAATAAGCAGCACAGATGAAAAAATAAGTGTTGTGTAATTAATATTTTCTGTAAGTGTCTGATAACTGGTAATATTTTTTCCATAAAATGCTGCCCCAGCAGAAACAAATATAAAACATGTTGGGAGTACACCAACCATAGTTCCTCATACAAATCTAAAAAATGGAATCCTTAGTAATCCACAAATATAATTTGTGAGATCATAGGGCAAAAGCATCAGTCGCATCATCATCGTTGTGAAAAATGTATTTTCATACAGTTGTTTTTTAAGTTTTTCGAATCGTTTTTTATCCTTTTTTTTGTGCTTAATAAAAATACCTCCCGTTAAGACTCATACCACATACCCAAACATGCTGGTAAATAGAGTTGAAACAAATGAAATAAGAAATCAAAGCCAAGGTCCCAATACCATACCAGAGAATAAATCAAAGGGGGTCGCTGGAATAAAAAATAAAGGCCTTACTATGTAAGCAATGATAAAAATAGTGATTCATAAAATCATATTTTGTTCTACAAAACTTTTCGCTCAAAAAATCACTGTTTCAATACTCAGATCATAGGCAAAAAAAACAGATATTCCTGCCAAGATAATCAAAGCCCAAAGAAGAATTGATAAACTCGTGACGGTTTTATGATATTTCATGAGCTCGTGACTAAAAATATTTTTAATATATTACTAGAAATTATAAATTTTTCCAGTTATATAGATAACTTGATAGTGAGAATTATTTTATGAATTTCTTTAGGAGTTTTGCGAATGCAACTGTGACGATAAATAATCCTGCTGCGATATACAGGAAGCTACTATCTATATTTTCAAAGGCCTGGGAAAAAGATGTCAGTTCTTTGTTATAAAATGCAGCTCATGCAAGTACAAATACTGTCGAACCTGGAAGTATTCCAAAAATGGTCGCAAGAGTAAATGGGATATATTTTATTCTCAAAAAACCACAAATATAATTGACGATATCATAAGGAAAAAACAAAAGTCTTGTAAGAAGAACCGATACAAAAGGACTTTTATTGGCTGATTTTTTCATCTGACCTAGAATTCCAGTATCCTCTCATGAAATAACTTTTTTTCCAAAAACACTCCCAATAAGATAGGCTGTAGTGGCGCTCAGAGTAGCTCATACTACTGTAATAACAATTCCATAGCTCAATCAAAAAAGCGCTCCACTCATCAGTGTCATAAATGAAGCTGGAAACAAGATTATTGGCCTGAGAGCATAGGCTATAATAAATATAAAAATACCAATAGGATTTCCAGCTATGAAGTTATAGAATCAGAGTGCTATCTCCTCAAAGCTTTGACCAGTATTATTTTTATAGACTAAAAATCATACAAGGAGTGATATCCATATAAGCCCAGTAATAATTTGAAGCGCATAAGAGCTCAGAAAATACTTCAGCTCTGTTTTAAAATTACTAATCGTATCTATAACAAAACTGTCAGCGACTCTCTTGAGAAGATCTGATTTTGTAGGATACGCTTGAATACTCGATGAAAATTTGTAGGCTGAAATATTATTGTCCATAGCGAGGGTTACCTGCCCTATCATTTCTCCAGCATTTTCTCAGTAAATCGTAGAACCGAGAATTTTTCCAGTAACACGCTTAAAATGCATCAGTACAAATCAAGAAGTATTATTTGTTACCTTACTTCTATCGTTTGTTTCAAAGTCTTTTATTTTTGTGACGATATCTTCTTTCTGCATTGATTGTAAGAGCTCAGATTTCGTTTTTCAGACTTTGGCAATCTCATTGTGCGTATATAAAACGCTTGGGAGATTTTTTGTTCTTACATTTTTGTTATGAATTGGCACCAGAATATTTCTCACCACTCAACGTCATTCATTATTGACCCAATGCGTAAACTGTGGATTTCCATTGACGCAGTCGCCAATAGCAAAAATATGTTTTTTATTCGTTCTATTATAGCTATCTACACAAATACCATGTGTATCAAACTCTATACCTGCTTTTTCAAGATTGAGTTTTTCTACATTTGGGATTCTTCCAAGTGCAAAAAGTATTTTATCAAAGGAAATTTTTTTTGTATTTTTTTCATCTGAGGAAATAATTTCAAGCTTTTTATTCTCAGCTTTTTTTCAGGTAAAGTCTGTATAAATATCTATTCATTTTTCTGAAAGAATATTTTTAATAAGCTCACTTGATTCTCTCTCTTCATTTGGAATCAGCTGCGTATTTCTCTGTACTATACTTACCTTGGTTCCAAGTGAAGCAATACTCTCTGAGAGCTCGCATCAGATATATCCTCATCCGATTACCACAAGATTCTCTATGTCCTGGGTAAGCTCAAAAATACTTTCATTTGTGAGAATATCTTCATCATCTAGACCATCAATATTGAGCTTCATAGCCCGACTTCACGTCGCAATCACAATATTCTTTGCTGATATTTCAATGGAATTTTCTCAAGAAAGACTCAGGGTATGTTCATCTTTAAAAGTTGCAACACATTCAAAAAGCTCAATATTATGCTCTCTAATCTTTGCAGGTGTTTCCTCATTTCTGATAACTTCTCTTCTCTCTCTCACTTCTACAAGTGCATCTTTGAGAGAGGAATATTTTCATGATTTCGCAATATCGATAAGTGCCTTAGATGGAACACATCAAAAGTTCGTGCAATCTCCTCAAATTGGCCCACGCTCTATGAGCGCGACTTTTTTCCCAGCTGCAGCAAGACCAAAAGCAACCGTCAGTCATCCAGAACCTGCTCCTATCACGGCTATATCAAAATCGTATTTCATAGAATAATTTATAAATATTAGAGTAATAGTATACCTGAGTGTACTTAATTGTAGCTCAACATACTATATTAACTCAAACTCCAGCCTCATTTTTGAGAAATCTACGAGTAATAATCTTACTCATATTTCATCTCAAAAGTGAAACTCTTTTGTTCCGTCATAGCTCTCTATTTTCATCGTTTCTGGATTAAACTGGAGTCAGGTCATCTCAAAACTCACAAATCATTCAATAGTATTTGGAAGCTCTATAAAAAATCATTTCTCAATCATGCCTGATATATTTCAGGTGAATTCCTCTCAGAGCTTGTCTTTCATATACTTACATGCGAGCATATCTCTGACTTTATACTCCATTTTTTCAGCTCTGTCAGCAGTATCACTACTTCTTCGTGCAACTTTTGGAAGAATTTCCGTGTAGTGTTCTTTTCTCTCTGAAGTAAATTTACCAGATATTATTTCTTTGAGGATTCTATGTATTTGCAGGTCTGGATATCTCCTGATTGGAGAGGTAAAATGACTATAGAATTTAAGTGCAAGACCAAAGTGTCACATATTTTTTTCACTATATCTTGCTTTTTGTAGACTTCTAAGAAGTAATTTTTGCAGATGAAAGAGCTTTGGATTTTGTTTTAAAACTTCCAGCAGCGAAGAAAAATCAGCAGGAATATCTTCACTCACGCCCATAGATTCTAAAAGCTTCATAAATTTTTCTACATCTTCTTCGTCCGGTTTTTCATGAATTCTATAGAGAAATGGATATTTCATAAAGAGTTTTGAGATGGTCTCATTTGCCAAAACCATACATTCCTCAATAATCTTATAGGAATCATATCGCTCATATTTCTTGTATTCTACTGGATTTCATTTCTCATCGAGAATAATTTTAGTCTCAGGAAAATCAAAATCTAGAGATCCTCTGAGGCTCGTATTTTTTGTCAGAATATCTGTGAGCTGCTTCAAGAGAAAAATATTTTCTTTCAGAACTCAGGTATATGTTTTTCAAAATTGGAGTTCGTCTTCAATCGCAATATCTCAAAAAATCATTTCGTCTATTTCACGATACGTGAGTCTATAATCAGAAAGAATAATACTGGTATAGACATCTCACCTTGTAACGACTCACGAAAGTGAAATATCCATCTCACAGGTCACGGTCAGTTTATCTTCTCATGGATGAAGACTACAGAGTCCATTTGATATTTCTGCAGGAAGCATAGGAATCACTTGATCTACAAGATATATACTCGTTCCACGCTTTCTCGCTTCTCTATCTAGTGGACTATCCTCTGTCACATAGTGTGAAACATCTGCAATATGGACATAGAGTTTGTATCATTTGTCTGTTTTTTCGATACTAATAGCATCATCAAGATCCTTGCTCTCAGCTCCATCAATCGTGTAGGTCAAGAGCTTTCTCATATCTTTTCTCTTTGCTATTTCTTGCTGAGAAATTGTTTTTTCAAAGTCTTTTATTTGCTGTTTTATGGTATCTGAGAATGATTTTCTCGCTCCCATTTCAAAGGCAATTTTATAGATATCATCTCTTCCTGCAGGAAGAGATTCGAGCGATTCCATAATTCGACCTTCTGGATTTTTTCACTCCCATTTGATAATTTGTACAGCGACTCTTGCGCCATCACTGTATCACCCTATAAATTTTCCTGGAATAAAAATATCTTGTTTTATAATAGGATCACTTGTCACCACAAAAGCGAAGTTTTGAAGTATTTTGAGTGTTCAAATTACAAGATTCTCCGATCTCTTGAGGACTTTTGTAATGACCGCTTCATCTTTTCCTCTGAAACTCTTGGTTTCAAATGCAACTTCATCGCCCTCAAAGGCATCAAGTTTATTTGATTCGTGCGTGTAGTATCATTTTTTTTCTCCTGTTTTTTCATCAACCGTATCAACAAATCAAAAGCTCCCTTTTCCCTGTTTATAAATACCTATGAGCTCATTCTCGGGGTTTCTTTTTTCTCTGAGTTTCTTTTTTGGTGTTGAGGCAAAGAATTTTTTCTCTTTGTGTTTCTTGATAAATGGTTTTTTCTTTTTTTCTAGCATAAAAAATCTCTGTAAATAATTACAGAGATTGTACCTAAAAAGTCTATGATTGCGAGAGATTATTATTTTCAAATTGAATAAGCTCATACTCATTCGTGTCTGTTTCCAGAAGCAAAGTTATCAGGAGACTCTAAAAGTCTATTTATATCATCTGAAAACATTGATACTTCTCTCCCAATTTTATGTGTTGCTTTCTTTTCTAGATATCTCTTCCAAAGAACTTGGTAGCTCATTCTTGTATCATGAGATTTTACATTTTTAATTTTACGCAGAAAAAAAGATTCAAATGATATAAAGTTCGTATCATCCCATTTTTTTACATCCAATATTTTTTTTAAAGTATCTATAACAATTTCATGATCATATCTTTGATGAATGAGTTTATTAATAATCATCTGAACTCACTTTGGTCACCAAGCTTCTATTCAAAAAACTTCTACTGATTTATTTTTTCATTTATTTACCTTTCATCCTCACATAATTCATATAAGTTGTTTATAATAGTATTATTATACTTTAAATTTAAAATTAATCAAAATTCTATTTTGTTGCAATATTCATATACAAATATACTATTTACTAAAATATTACTGAAATAAAAATGCTTCCAAACAACTCTATTCTCTATTATGAAGATTTTAAATACGAAGAAAGCTCTGAGCTCAAAGCATTCGTAGATTCATGAAAAGCCCATGAATTTTTAAAAAATATCTGACAGCCTATTATTTTGGTACTTGGATGAGATGGGTCTATGCTCGCTGCCATACATAAACATTATGAGAAAAAAATGCCTTTTCTTGGAATCAATTTCTGAAATGCATGATTTCTTCTCAATGATAAATCCGTAATGTGAGAAAGTGAGTTTGTCACTCAAAAATTTCCTCTTATTTCAGCTGAGCTCTGTATTGGAAAAAAACAAATGACAAAGTTTGTTGCGCTGAACGAAATAGATATCAGAAGTGCCAGAGGAAGAGTCCTCGAGCTTAATGTAGAAATATCCCAAAGCGGTACACTCTCTCTTCTGTGAGACGGGATTGTGATTTCTACTCCAGCAGGTTCAACAGCCTATAACAGATCACTCTGAGGACCAATTATCCCACATGGAATTGAGGCATTTGTTATGACTCCGAAAGCTCCCATTCATCCTCGAGGACAAACCTCAGTTATTCTGCAAGATGATAAAACCCTTCAAATCCACAATACCGGAAGAAAAAATATGTTTCATATTTACGGTGATGGAAAAGAAATACTCTGAGATAGTGAAGAGAATATCAGTCTTACTCTTAAAAAATCAGATATAAACGTTGAGTTCCTCATAGGAAAAACATATCAGTCCGAGTGGAATAATAAGGTTATGAAAGAGCAGGGACTCCAGATATAATCCTCTTTTTTTCAGAAAATAATAAAAAAGTTTTGACTCTTTTTTATTATTTCATATATTTTAAGTGTAAATTAAACACTTACTTTTAATTCTTATTTATAAGCAGTATAGAAATATATTTTTCTCCAAATACGTAGTAGACTATTAGAAAAATACTTATCTCTTCCCTGCTCAAAATTTTTTCCTTTCAAATAAGTGTATTAATTACATTAATATAATACTTCTTAACCTAGTATCCTATGGATTCCACTGCATATACAAAAATACAAATACAAAAACTGGTTAAGAATTTTCTTTCCACATTATCATATTTTTTAATTATACCATTATGCAAACTGATAACGCACTTATAGTCGTAGACTACCAAAATAGTTTTATTCCAGAAAATGAATGAGGAACATGAGAACTCTGAGTGGAAGGATGATGACTCCTCGCTCCAAGAATCAATCAGCTCATGCAAGAAACAAGACAAAAATGAGGATTGGTCATAGCTACAAGGGACTGGCATCCGCAAGGACATATGTCTTTTGCAAGTAACTATGCATGAAAAAATCCTTTTGATACAGTATGATGGGATGAAGTTATGAACAATGTTCCTGAGAAAGTACGAATAGAAAACTCTGCAGATTTTAATCTCACAGACTTACAAATAGAGTTCTGAGCAAAATGAAATCAGGTACTCTGGCCTGATCACTGCGTGCAGGAAACAGCCTGAGCAGATTATCACAAAGATTTGGATATATCTCAAATTGATAGACATATCCTCAAATGATATGATCCAAAAACTGAGATGTATAGCTGATTCTTTGGACGTGAAGATACTCTAGAATGAAAAACACTCACAGAAATCCTCAAAGAATTTTGAGTAAAAACGGTTCGTGTTATTGGGCTTGCAACTGATTACTGTGTGAGCTCTACTGCCGCAGATGCCGTAAGAAATGGCTTTCACACAATTATAGATAGATCAGCTATAGCTTGAGTCGCAATAAAGTCCCCTGAAGATACTATAAAGTACCTTGAGGAACTGCGAGAAAAACAATCAGTAGAATTTGAATAAAATATTTTTTATTTCAAATAAAATAAGTGTAAATAATACATTATAAATATACAACTATGTGAATTTTATTAAAACCAGAAGATTTCTTTCCCAGTCTCTCAGGAGCCCCAGAAGTAGATAATCTCCTTGATACTGACTTTTATAAGCTCTCAATGCTCGACTTTATACTCGCTCATCCAGAATATGCTGGTCTCAACGTAAGATGGAGTATGAAAATTAGAACTCCAGAGATTCAAACAGCCAGCGTGATTTCCAGAGAAATACTTGAGTCTCAATTTGAAATGACTCAAAATGCCATAACAGGTCTCTCAGAATCAGAGCTTTCATATCTCAGAGGAATGGAGAGAGCTCCTGGGGTACGAATGTTTCGTGAAGAAACACTTCATTTCCTGAAAGACTTCAAACTCCCAGATTTTGAAATCTGAGAAAAAGATTGAAATTATACTCTTGATTTTACAGGTCCTTGGGAGAGCTCAATGATGTGGGAAATTATAGCTCTCAAAACGATAAATGCACTGTATATTTCTCAGTATATCAAAAGAGCAAAACTCTCTGATGTTGATTTCACCTGAATAATGAATCAGATTACATGAAGACTCTTTGATGATATAGAGCTTTTTAAACAAGCCCCACAGGCAACTTTTTCTGAATTTGGAACAAGGAGAGCAATGAGCTCTGTATACCAGAGAGATGTAAACCGAATTCTCGCAGATAGACTCCCAGGGCAATATGCTGGAACCTCAAATGTTTTGATTGCCAAAGAAATGTGAGGAGCCAACCCACGAGGAACGAATGCTCATGAGCTCAGAATGATACCTACAGCACTCCATGATAGTCCTCAGGCCATTATTACAGAAATGTATGAAGTGGATAAAAAATGGCAACAGCACTTTCCAGAGCTTGCGCTTCTGCTTCCTGATGCATATGGAACAAGTTTTTACCTCCAAAACGCTCCAGATGAAATTATAAAAATGCATACAGGAATGCGTTTTGATTCAAAAGACCCAATGCAGGCAATTCCAGAATATATAGATTGGCTTTTAGCGCATGGCCAGGATCCTATGACAAAAATTTGAATCCCGAGTGATGGACTCAGCGCAAAAAAAGTCGTAGAAATCAGTAATGCTTTTCATGACAAACTTTGAAAACTGAGCTTCTGAGTTGGAACAAACCTGACCAATAATAGTAAAGGAACCTTTCCATGAACAGAACCATTCTGACCATTTTGATCATTCTCAGTAGTCGTAAAACCAATGTCTGTCCAAAGACCTGATGGAAGCTGGCAGTCAACAGTCAAACTCTCAGATAATCCTAACAAAGCGATGTGAAGTCCTGAGAGAGTTGAGCATTTTAAAAAAATATTTGGAACAGCTGGAATGCAAGCTCTGAGTGTATCGGTGTAAATATATTATTTTCTCAAAAAACATATTATGAAAAATACAGACCTTATGATGCCTGATAGAAATCTTGATTACCAAGATATCAGCCGAGAACTCCCAAAATGGATACATGAACAATCTCTGGATAAATGACTCGTTATATGAGTCTCAGGATGAATAGACTCTGCCGTTGTCTCTACGCTTTCGGCCATGAGCTGAAAAGCACTCACAGCTCTAGAGCTTCCGATTCACCAAAAATCAGCAGAAGTCGATAGAGCCAAAGAACATATAGAGTGGCTCAAAAGTAAATTTTCAAATGTTACATCTCAAATCATTGACCTCACGCAGGTATATGATGCTATGAAAGAGCTTCAATATCCTTGAGAAAATGAAGAGAGTGAATATCTCTCTGATGTAAATCTCAGATCAAGACTCAGAGCAGCCCAGCTCTACGCGACGGCAAACAGGAAAAATGCTCTGGTCATGGGAACAGGAAATAAAGTCGAAGACTATGGAATAGGATTTTTCACAAAATTTGGTGATGGAGCAGTAGATCTCTCTCCTATCTGAGAGCTGTATAAGTCTGAGGTATATAAACTCTGAAAAGAGCTTTGAATTTCAGCTGATATTCTCGCAGCGAGACCAACAGATTGACTGCATCCAAACGGAGCTACAGACGAAGATCAAATTGGATGTAGCTATGATGAATTAGAATGGGCAATGGGTGAATATGATGCATGAAACAGGCTCCAAGATTTCACGGGGAGAGCTGCGCAGGTAATGAAAATATACACTCAAAGACATGAGTGAAACGCTCATAAAATGCAAATGCCTCCTGTATTTAGAGTATGCGACCCAACAAAAAGTCCAGCATATTATGATGTACACCAGTAAATACCTTCTCAATTTATAGCTATGAATCCCTATAACTCACACATATTTTACGATGAATTTTCTTATGAGCGAAATGGTGAGCTCAGAGACTTTGTCTCTTCAACTTTTATTTCTGCTCTCCTTCAAAGTATTTCTCAGCAATGCATTCTTGTTTTAGGATGAGATGGAACCATGCTCCGAGCAATATCACAGCATGCTGAAAAAGAAATTCCATTTGTATGAATAAATTTTGGACATAAGGGTTTTCTCCTCAATCATCCGCATTGGATATTTCCAGATATTCCGAAATTTGTATCACGGCAATATCCATTATTAGAACTGCGAAATATATGAGAGTTTATGGGAAATGCTTTTAATGACATACATCTCTATTCGCCTGAAGGGAAAGCTATTTCACTTGAAATCAGTAATGGAGAAGGGCTTCTCAAACTTTGGTGAGACGGAGCAATCATAGCAACTCCAGCAGGTTCGACCTGACACTCTAAATCCTATGGTTGACCAGTCTTACCACATACAAGTAAAAATATAGTTATCACTCCCAAATGAAATATTGGTCATAGTTCTCCAAAAGCAATTGAAGATTCTCATATTTTACAAATCAGAAATACTGGAAGAAAATATCCACTTGGAATAAATATAGATGGAGTACAACAGCATATATCTCAAAGTGATGAAGATATAGAGTTAGAAGTACAAATTTCTCAGAAAAAAGTGAATCTCTTACTTGCCGGTGATCATATTCGAGATTGGGACAACAAAGTGATGCAAGAACAATGATTTAGCATATAAATATAAAAGCTATGAAAGCAAAACTCAGTGAAACAACTGCCATTTATTGAGGCGCATTTAATCCCCCAACCCTCGCACATGCACAAGTCGTATGAGAAGTATTAAAAAATTCTCATATAACTCATGTTATTATTTCTCCAAGCTGAGAACGTGAAGATAAACAATTTTGAATTCAACCTATGTATAGAAAAAAACTTATAGAAATGTATGTGAATATCCTCCAAGAATCATGACTGAATATCAGCCTTGATACATTTTTTCTGGAAGGAAAAAACCATGGACTGACCACTACCGCAGCAGAAGAGGAATATTTTAGAGAAAAACTCTGAGAATCTCCATACTTTATTTTTGGGAGTGATGTTGCACAAAATATGCCAGATTGGTCTGAAAATGAAAATGCCTTTATAGAGCGAAGACTCAAAAAAATATTTATAAACAGGCCGTGATATGAATTTGATTTAGAGGCAAATGGATTTGATAATTATATGCTGCTAGATATCCCAAATATGCTGGATATATCCAGTAGTATGGCTCGAGAAATGATACGAAATAAGCAGTCAGTACAAGGAATTCTACATCCAGAAATTAGCCAAACAATCCTGAGGGAAACATTATATTCTTAAATATATAATTATGAACAAAGCAATTTTGCGAGAATGAAAGTGGATCAATACTATATGAGTCATACATCCAGAGACTTGAAATATGTGGGAGTGAGTCGAGAGAAGATGAACCTGACAGGTTGTGGGTGCCTTGGTTGAGAATATTTCAAGACAAACTTTTGTATTGGTAGAACAGTTTAGACCACTTATGAATGCGAGAGTTATAGAATGCGTTGCTGGACTAGTTGATAGTGGAAATACTCCAGAGCAGGCCATCGCAAAAGAAATTCTTGAAGAAACTGGATATACTGCTAGGCAAATAGAGTCTCTCTTTGAGTGACCAAAATCAGCTGGCATTACAACTGAGCAAACTCTCGACTATTACGTATCCGTAATATGAGACGCATGACCACAACAACTTGAAAGCTCTGAAGTATGACTCACTGTGCACGAAACTAATAGCAAGATTTCAGATCTAAAAAAGTTTTTAGAAAGTGAAGAAAAATCTGGAAAACTTGTCTCTCCATGAATTTGGGCAGCTGTGTGAAAAGCTCTCGCTGATGGAAAAATAAAGGTGTAGTGATTAAGACTTGCAGCATTCCCCTTTTGTAGTAAAATAAGTGTAGTAATTACAAATATATTTTATGCTCATTCCTGAAAATAAACAGACAGACATATGGTCAAGTGACCTCACTATTCCAGTTCTTGCACTTGATGTTGTCATTTTCACCATTTATAAGTGAGAACTTTGCGTCTTGGTGACCAAGCGAGAAGAGTTTTGAGTTCATGGATATTCGCTTCCTGGAAGTATCGTCTCAAAGTGATATACACTCGAAGAAAATTTTGATGAAATGCTCAAAAGAAAGACATGAATTACATGAGTATACAAAGAGCAACTCTATACTTTTTGAGACAATGTAGGAAGAGATCCTCGGTGACATGTGATAGCGCTTGCCTATTATGCGCTTGTAAAAGCTGAGAATTTTCTCTCACAAGTAGATTTTACGCAAGTTGATATTGTCACCGTACAGCAAGCCCAAAAACTCAGTTTATTTTATGAGCACGATAAAATACTTGATTACGCGCTTGAAAGACTCAAAGGAAAGCTCTGATATACAGATATTGTAAAAGAGCTTCTCCCTGAAAAATTCAGAATTTCTCAAATGCAAAAAATCTATGAAATTATTTTGGGAAGAAGCCTCGATAAACGAAATTTCCAGAAAAAAATATTCTCACTTAAAATAATTTGTGAAACCTGAGAACTCGATACTTCGACAAATAGACCAGCCAAACTCTATAAATTTGAAAATAAAAGGCTCAAAATAATTGATATGTTATAAAGTATTGCTTATTTATGTATTTAAAGTATAAATATTTGGATTCATATCCTATTACTCAACCGAATTGATTCGTTTAAATATTTCATATTCTGAAAACTGTGTTCCAAAAGTATTTTCTGATTGGGTACAAATTCATCAAGAAGATACTTCAGGAGTTTGAAATAGAGTCTGTGAATTATTAGCTTTCAATGATTTAGAATCGGCTCTTTGAATATTTAATAATGCAATTGGAGATGTCATCTCACTCCATACTTCTTGAAATTCTACTGCTCGTATACACTAAAAAACACTCCTCGTATTGAGGAGTGTTTTTTAATTAGAAATTTGAAATAAGTATAGCTGTAGAAAAAAAGAAAAACCCGCGCAGGCCTGTAACTCGCGCGGGTTGTTTTCATGGGGCTAAAGGTCAGCTCATCGCGGGATCATAATCCGCGGGCGTGACTTTAGCTTGAGGCTGCTCGGCCTGTGAAGCTTTTTGTGCTTCAATTCTGGAACGCATGTTCGCCATTACGATTGCTTGCCTTTCAGGGCAAGAAGTTGCAAATTCCCGTAGGGAACCATCCTTTCCATGTGTAGTTGTAGCCATTTGGGCTTCTCCTGTCATTTTCGCCTCACTTTGGAGGCTTTTGTTTTTGTAAGCCTCCTTCTGGAGACAGCCACTCAAATTATTTTGAGGGATGTCTAGAACGATATGGAAATTAAGCGCATTGTCAAATTGAAATTAATAATTCTGTGATTGCTCGATAAGATTTTCTAATCTATAAATTTTTACAGTTTGCAATATACTGTTCATAATAAGTAAGAGAATTACTATTGCTGCAATTGCTCCATATATTTTAGCGAGTTTAATTTTTTTCTTTATTTTTTGAAACATCATTTTTAAGGTTAGAAATGTTAAATAGGCTTGTCACGCCTTAAATGCAAATTTTACAGTTGGATGACGCACAAGTGTACGCTGAACTAGGGGAATTCTTTTCGCTTGTCAGGCTGCTGTTTTAGCTAGTTGTTCTATCATAATTTATTTTTCATTTTACCAGTTTCATATATTTTCCATATTTTTCCAAGGGCTTTGAATCTCTAATGCTTCTCACTTTTGTAATATTTCGATAGATACATTATCTGGAGATTTTATGAAAGCCATGTATCCATCTCTTGGAGGTCTATTAATTGTTACTCAAGCTTTTTGAAGCATTTCACAGTATTCATAAATATCATCTACTTCGTAAGCAAGATGTCCCCAACTTCGACCTGTTTCATATACTTCATCACTGCCCCAATTGTATGTCAACTCAACTTCAGGAGCTCACTGCTCAGTTGCAAGAAATACAAGAGTAAACTCTCCCGCTTGATTCTCTATTCTTCTGAGTTCTTTGAGTCCAAGAATATCACAGTAAAAATGGAGTGATTCATCAAGATCTCTCACTCTCACCATCGTATGCAAGTATTTCATATATTTTAAAAATTATTTCTTAAATTTCTCAGCTCTATAAACTCCTGTTTTGTAGCATTTATAAATGGATTATACTCCCTCTCTTGTCAGAGATTTGTAAAGAAATTCTCATTTTCTCTCTGTGCGAGTATTTTTTGAAATTTCTCAGATGTATCTGGAGCATATTTTTTCGCGAAGTCATAATTATTTTTTATGTAATCATGTCATGAATATATCATCACATCATCTCTATATTGCTGGAAAATTTGTATGGATTCATATAGATCTTCATTACTTCAGCCCCTAGTATGTCATACTCCTCCTTGAAATAGCACATCTCAAGAAAATAGAGCATATACCTTTCCATTTACGCTTAGTTCAAACATCATATGCCCAGCAGCATGACCAGGACTCAAGATTGCTTTCATCGAAATACCTTCTGTTTGGAAAATTATTTCTCTATCTTCAAATATGTGAGTTACAGTAATAGGCATATTCTGTGCGGCTATGCTTCCTGCATATACTTTACTGCAAGCAAGTCATGTAACTCACTCGTAATGATCAAAATGTTCATGAGTAATAAGTATTTTTTCTAAGCTCAGAGAATTTCTATCTAAAAATTCTCTCGCCAGATTGCTATCACAAGGATCAATAATAAGTGCCTTGTTTTCTCAATATTCCAGAATATAAAAAATATTCTGGAGCGCGTTATGTGTAAATATTGGATGGATTTTCATAATCTGATTATACAAAAAAAATCTTTCTTTCGAAAGATTTTTTCAATAATATTTTGGTGCCCAGAGAGGGACTCGAACCCTCACACCCGAAGATAAGGGATTTTGAGTCCCTCGTGTCTACCATTCCACCACCTGGGCAAATATGCGAAAATATTATAGTGAAAAGAGAATTTTTACAAGTTCGGCTTACAATATTACTCAGCTAATAGTCCTTTATATTTAGAATATGTAAGTAATACTGCGTAGATTCATGGAACTTTTTTTGATAATACTTTTTTTACGTCTCAATAGTTTTGTTGTCATGGTATAAGTTGAGGAAGAAGTGGAGATGATATATCTAACTTCGTTGTTTCTGGGTTATACTCCTGAAAATATGTAAGTGGAATACAGAGAGCATCTTCGTTATAAAACTGTACAAAAACTCACTGATTAAAAAAACCAAAATACTCTGAGAATTCTTTTGGAAGAATTCATTCAAACTCTCACTTTACTTCATCTCCGTGAACACGAAGATGCTGTATTCAACATATATAAAGTAAAGCTTTTTTAGCTTCGTGATTGGCAAGTGTTCAAGGCTGAGAAAGCGCAGTCTCTATTTGTGACGCACATCCGCTTCAAATATTAGCTAATACTCATACTTCTTGAATTCTTTCTGTATCTTCTGGTGTTACCTTTGATAAATTCTTCCCCTCTACCATTTCTTATAATTCATAAATTAAATTAGTCAAGACAGTATATGAATGAATAACTTTTTTACAAATAACTTTTATTTACTAAAATACATACAACATATATCCAAAATAAAAAATCTATGTATATTTGTACAGATTGTTGAAATGAATCGCTCAAATGGAAAGGCCAATGTGAGTTTTGCAAAGAGTGGAATACACTCAAAGAATTCAAAGAATCTAAAAATAGCTCCAAAAAATGAGTATCTGGAGTCTCATCTGAATTGTGAAAAATCTGAGAAAAAGATAGTGAAAAATGAAATCTCATTTCTACTACCTCATGAGAATTTAATACCGTTTTGTGAGGAGGAATCGTAGAGTGAAGTATTATTTTACTTTCAGGAGAACCTGGAATTGGGAAATCTACTCTCACGCTGCAGCTGTGAAACTGGCTCACAGAAAAACTCATCTATATTTCAGGAGAAGAAACCATTGGGCAAATATCTTCCAGGGCAAAAAGACTTGAAATAACAGGCGAAAATATACAAATTCTCGCTGAAAATAATCTGGAAAATATTATCGCGACTCTCGCAAAAAATCATACAAAAGTAGTGATTCTTGACTCTATTTCAGTGATGTACAGTAATGAAATTTCAGGAACTGCTGGAAGTATTTCTCAAGTACGATATATCACAGAAAAAATTGTTGAATACGGAAAGCAAAATAATACAGCTTTTATTATCATTGGACATGTGACAAAGGACGGTTCTCTGGCTGGACCAAAAACCCTCGAGCATATGGTCGATACGGTTCTCTATTTTGAGGGAGACAAGTATGATAACCTGAGAATCCTGAGAAGTTTTAAAAATAGATTTGGTTCGAGCTCTGAGATTGGGCTGTATAAAATGGAGGAAAAATGACTCATCGATATAGAAAATCCAGGCCTTGAATTTATTAGTGATGAAACAGACTCTATTGGGAGTGCTCTCTCTATGACCCTTGAATGAAGCAGACCACTGATTATAGAGACGGAAGCTCTTACTACCTATACCAAATTTTGATATCCAAAACGTTCCAGCCGATGAATCCTCTCCAGTAAACTCGATCTCATCATCGCCGTGCTTGGAAAATATACACAGGTAAAACTTGAAAGCCATGATGTATATGCAAATATATCACGAGGACTCAGCGTTTGAGATCCTGGAATAGATTTAGCACTTGCTGCCAGTATCATTTCGTCAAAAAATAATAAAAAACTCTCTAAGAAATCTCTCTTTATTGGAGAAATCTCACTCACTGGAAAAGTGAAAAAAGTCATGCATCTAGAAAAAAGAATGAAAGAAGCAGAAAAAATGTGATTTGAGACGCTCTACATCCCAAAGATATGAGATTCTCTTACTCAAATTTTACCCAAGAAACATACTATTAAAATCATAGAAATATCACATATTTCTGAATTAAGTGCACACATCTAAATATAAAAATATGAATCAAAAAATCCTGACCCTGCTTGTTATTCTCTGTAGTTTATTTTCATGAGCCCTGTGAGCTCTTGGAATTATGTATTTTTCTCAGATACAAGATTTCTTCCCTGAGAGTCAAGTTCAAAAGAACATTGTGAATGAACAAAGACTCACTCAAAATAATACGACTCAGCAAAAAACCAATGTTCCAGCCAGTGAGATGATGAAATCACTAGAATCAGAAATTACATCAACTGTAGAAAATGTCTCAGAGAGTATTGTCAGCATTGTCATCAAAAAAGACTTAGTGGTATACAGAAGTGACCCATATGGATTTTTTCAACAACCTGCTGGGACTATATCGAGACAAGTATGAGGAGGGAGTGGTTTTTTTATAAAAAGTGATGGAACCATTCTCACAAATAAACATGTTGTAGCAGATCCAAATGCAGAATATACTGTCATACTCTCTGACGGAAGTGAACTTGATGCAAGAGTACTTGCTCTGGATCCCATTAATGATCTTGCTGTCATAAAAATAGATGCACCAAGTAGGAGTTTCACATCTCTAGAAATAGCTCAAAATACAGATGATTTACAAATCTGACAATTCACTATAGCTGTTTGAAACGCTCTTGCGGAGTTTCAAAACTCAGTATCCCTCTGAATTGTAAGTGGAAAAAATAGGATGATTGAAGCAGGATGAGATAGGCTTACTGGACTGATTCAAACTGATGCGGCGATTAACCCAGGAAACAGTTGAGGTCCACTTATGAGTCTAGATGGGCACGTAATAGGAATAAATACTGCTATAGCGTCAAATAGTAATGGGATTTGATTCGCTTTCGCCCTCAGCCAAGCAAGAATTGATTACATTCTGGGGAGTATTGCAGAAAGTGGAAGAATTAAAAGACCATTTATAGGTATTAATTATATTCCAAACTCTCCATGAGTCGCAAGTGAACTCTGACTGAGTGTTGATTATGGAGTATACATTATCAATGAAGCTGGAAGTATTGTTGCTTGAAGTAGCGCTGAGAACTCAGGACTTGAACCATGAGATATAATTCTTAGTGTCGATGGAGATCAAATAAATGGAGATGCACTCTGAGCGCTCATTCAAAACACGCTTCCAGGAGAAACGCTCTCACTTGAAGTTCTCAAGGAGTCTTGAGAAATAATTGAAACCGATTTACAACTTTGAGAATCTTAATACTTATAAAATAATAAATATAAATAGTATAGACTGTAATTCTGAATATATAAAAAAACTCTGAGATTTTCTCAGAGTTTTTTTTATTTAACTACAGATAGTAGAGGGCTATTGCAACGAATATTCACAGCAAACTTCCTGCAAATGCTTCACTTGGGAGATGTCAGAGCGATTCTTTAAATTTTTTCACTCAAAGTTTTTCATTGATTGCTTTCGCATGAAGTCCAGCCTCATATCGTACGTTTATCGCATCATAAATGATGATAACGGTAAATCACATTACAATTGCAAATAAGTCATGATGAACTCCATATTTAAGAGCAAATGCAGTTGCAAGAGATACGACAACTGAAGAATGAACTGAAGGCATTCCTCCACTTCAAAATGATCTCTCGACATCCCACTTTCCTGATACTCATTTAATTAATATCCCCTTGAAAAATACTGACAATGCAAAGGCAGTAGCTGGTACAAGGATGATAGTATCATAAAAGACGTTCATTATTCTACAGAGATAATTTTATAACTCACAGACTCACCTGCACCATTTTTTACTTCAAAGCTATCTCATTTTTTCTTTCCAAGAATTGATTTTCCCATCGGTGACTCATTTGAAATTGTTGGATTTTCTCAGAGAATATTTGCTTCTGTTGTACCAACTATTTTATAAGAGTCTGATTCTTTACTTCAAACTTCTTCTATAGTAACGGTCATACCCATATTTACTTTCTTTCCTGAAGCTTTTGGAGATTCTTTTATCAGTTCTACTCTTTTGAGTTGGTCTTCTAATTCGATAATTCTTTGTTCAATCTGTGATTGTTCATTTCTCGCATCTTCATATTCAGAGTTTTCTGAAAGATCACCATAACTGATTGCCTCTTTTAATTTTTCTGCTATTTCAACTCTCTTATCACTCTTGATAAACTTTAATTCTTCTTTGAGTTTTTCAAGCCCCTCTGAGGTAAGATAAATCACTTGTTCTGACATAATTCCTACTAGTTTAAATAATATTTATATTTTTTAGAATGATTCTAAAATTTCCTTAGCACTATTATAGCTATCTTTTTTAATTTTCAATCAAAAAGCTAAATTTTCGTATTCAAAGACAATTCTTATAGAATCATCTTCGTGTCCTTCTTTCATATTAATATAAAATGAAGCACTTCCAAAATTATCTACCTTATTCAACTCGATTGGGAGCTCAAATCTCAAAACTTCAAAAATTTTTAATACTTCTTTGTAACTTTTAGATGGAAACATATAGAGTGAAAAATGTGAATTTGTGTATTCTCTATATGTATCTGGAAACTCATCTGTAATTCAAAAAAGTGAATTTCAAGGTATGTTTACTGGAGTGAGAATAAAGCTCTCTCTAAAGTCATCTAAAACTCTTTGTTCTGCTCTAAATAGTTCTGGGAGTTCTGTATCATCTTCTTCATCTTGCTCCTTATCATCTGAAGTTCATTTTAATACATCTAAGAAAAATACATCTGGATCAATTTCTTCTGCCTGTACAACTACAGTTCCATCATCTGATATTTCTGTGATAAGCTCATATTTTTCACTATCATCAATTATCTTTGAATCTGTGACTATTTCACCACTATATTTCATCTTTTTCAAAAAGAATCTATAGTCCTCACTCAGCGAATATGCAATAATATTGGCTGCAAGTGTCAACATAATAAATGACAAGAATATTATAACAATTCTCATGAAATATGAGTTATTTAACTACAATTTGTGAAAAATCTAGCTCAATAGGGGTATCTCTTCAAAGAAGATTTATATTTACTTTTACAAGTCATTTTGAGTCATTCACTTCAGTAATCACTCCTTCATTTCCTTCAAAGGCACCTTTCGTAATAAGCGCTCTATCACCTTTTTGAAATTTGCTTGAAAAAGTTTCTTCTTTACTTTCAACTTTTCCTTTCAGTTGAGCAAGTTCTTCACCAGAAACTGGAACAGGAATATTCCCCGCACCGAGAAAACCAGTAACATTTGGAGTATTACGTACAATATACCAACTTTCATTTGTAACTACCATTTCTACGAGAATATATCCTGGAAGAATATTTTTCTTTCTTTTTACTTTTGTTCCACCAGCCCTCACGGTTACAACATCATGAGTTGGCACAAATACATCGATAATATATTCCTCTAAACCAAAACTCTCTCTTCTCTGAAAGAGTGACTGTTTTACATTTTCCTCTGTTCCAGAAATTACCTGGATAACATACCATTGTGATTTTTTTTCTAACATAGGATGATTTTTGTTTTTAGATATAAATTATTCAGTCGTTGCTCCGCTCTGTGTTTCTGGCAGGAGTTCACCAGTTCACGTTTCACTTTCGCTCCCAGTTCAAGTTTCTTCAGGAGTGATATCGATAGTTGCTTCATCTGAGAATAATGCATCAATTTCTTCATCAGTAAGTGAAGAGTTGATAGATGTATTTCCTGCTAGATTTAAACCGAATAAATCTTTCAGTCCAAAAATAATAGTAGAGAAAATATTACTAAAAATAAATAGATATGTACCAAAAAGTATGAGTAATGTTATAACAAGTAAGAAATATTTTTGAGTTTCTTTTCTTGTCGGCCAAACTACATGTTTGAGCTCTCTCACCGAGTCCTTTAAAAACTGTATCATAAACATATTTAAGAGTATAAAAAAGTATCACGATAGTTTCGTGATACCTGTCAAACACAAGTATATCTTTTTCTCAGGAAAGTCAAAGATTTTTTGACTCACTCTCTAAGCTATGGTATACTACAACTAAGGAAAATTCTATTTACACATTATAGCATATATGGGATTCTATTTATTTTTACTATTTCTTTGTATTCTTCTCATATGAGGATACATTTTTTTATGGTTTTTGAGTAAAAAAATAGCAGCTTTTGAATGAAATTTGATATCACTTTTTTTAAGTAGAACAGATACTATTCCATGTTTATATGAAATAACACAGGGGCAAATTAACAAAAGACAAGAAATTTTTTCCGAAATACTTTCACTCAGGAAAAAAGAATTCTGACTATGAGAAATCAGTAAAAATATAGATGCATTTTTTGAACTGGAATCTCATATTCATCATGAAATAAATTTTATATTTCAAATTTGCAATAAAAACCCAAAGCTCTTAAAAGATAAAAAATTTCTCTACATTAGAGATGTGATGATTCATAAAAGTGCTGAGATATCGAGGCAAGTAAAAATATATAAAAAAATTATCCATATATATAATACTTTTATAAAATATAAGAATTATAGTATTATCTGACTGATACTTCCCTTTCAAAAAAAATAGTCCTTTCGGACTATTTTTTATTTTACATATATATCCCAACTGTCTCAAGCAGCCCAAGCAGCCATTCAAGTTCCATTCATATTCCAGCGATTTGTAGTAGCTCATAATCCACTCGAACCGTTGCTTATTTCAAACATAGCTGAGAGTGATCCAGCATCCCAATTATACCAAAATGACGTTGCCGTAAAGCTCATCACTCATGTATTTCAAGATACTTTTTTTACGCTTATATTTTGTGAGTTTTGTGTATTACAGGAATTTACTAAACAATTTCTAAATGTATCATTCAGTTCCCATTCCCAACAGTTTTCACTAGAACATGCCATAGCTAAAGTAAGGTTTTCAATGATTCCTATATCTGGAATCGTAACATTTGCTGAATCTCAAGGAATAGTAGGCAGCGTCCCTAATTGACCTACAGAATTAAATCAACTTCAAGTTTTAGATCAAATATGCATCCATCCACCACCTGCATTTTCCATATCACAATATACATCAAATGAGCCAATTCAAGCAGGATTTATAGAATAATTACCATCTCATTTTGCTCCTCAAGTTTGTTTGATTCTTTTACAGCTACTATTTGGAATAATAGCTTGAAGTTGTGGTCAAGTTCAAGAAATAGTCTCATCGTTTCATAAATATGCTGTGAAAGAGCCTGTTGTTTGCACTATATCTAAGTATCAAGACCCATTTTGTATTGCGCTCACTTCTTGTACTGGTATATTTGTGACTGATTCTGTGAGAACTCATAATTTCTTCCCGTAAACCTTTGGAAATCTTTCTTCATAATCAACGGCAAAACTTTCATTATTCACTAAAAATGGTTGACTTAATGATGCAACAGAGCCTTGTTCTTCCATAAGAGTTAGCAGTTGAATCGAGTTTCTATCCTTTGTCAGATAGTAAGTGTAAAAAGTATCGTCTTTCGGATCTCTTCATCCGTTGGTATAGTCTATTGTTTCAAGCACATCAACTCAGACATATCATTGGTAGGCAAAAACGTTTGATGCTCCACTCGCTGTAATCTCGATATAATCATCTGGAAGTGGAAGAGATTTACTCGCAGCATAGGTCTGAAGTGAATCAGAAAGTTTTGTGAGCTGTGAAAATCTATTGGAATCTCTCGCTCCTGTGAGATATCCAGAATAACTCACAAATCATACCGTTGATAATATTCAAACGATGGTAATTACCACTATAAGTTCAACCAGCGTAAATGCTCTCAGAGTATATCTCATAGATATATGAATTAGTTGTAATAGATGAATTATATAAAAAACTTCTTTAAAAAGAAGCAGAACCCCTTGATTCTACTTCTTTTTAAGTCCTAATTTGATTTTTTACTTTTTTCTTCTTTTTTTCACTGATTCAAAATATCTTGATACTCTTCAAGTTCTGTCCACTTCTTTTGCATTGCAAGTTTTGCTTGGTCTGGCCAAGTAGAAGGATTATGCATAGAATATCTTGCTCACGCTTGCAAGAGAATTTCTTCAAGTCATACGACATCTTCTTCTACAATATCTTTATAACTTTGTACTCCATACTTGTGTAATACTTTTTCAAGTGAAGGACCAATTCATTCTATGAGTTGTAAATCATCTTTTGAAAGTACGTCTTCGTTGTATTTTTTCATTTCGGCTGATTCTTTTACCGCAGAAATTTTACTTATTTCTACTATATTTTTTTCAGGTTTCATCAGCCATCAAAATGCTAATCAGAGAGTAAAAGCTCAAAGTAGCATAGTAAAAATCTCTATAGTTGCGCTCGCACCTGTATAGCTGGTAAAGATTTCTTGGAACATTGGTTTCTATTAAATTATAATATTATATCTCTGATGATGAATTTTGATTCACTTCTTCAGGGCTCGTTTCTTCCTGCTCCTGTGATATATCATCTTCACCAGTAGTAGTCTGCTCTTGATCTTCTGATGATACTGTACTTTCTGATGATAGAGATACATCTTCTCCACATGCAACACTATTCATCGTACTTACTGTTGTTCTGAAAACATATCAAGTAGGATTATTGATTCCCCATGGGTCAAGTATTTGAGCTCTGTATTTTGTTTGGAATCTATTTACTGCAGCTACATCATTTTGTTCATATACTCCATTCACTGGAAGTGATTCTCCTTGAGTATTGAGAAATGCCTCAAGTCGTCTTACTTCATTTTCATTATTTTCATTCCCTATACCAATTGGTCATACGAGTGGAACACTACAAATACTCGCCACTGGTCCTGTATCAGAAGATACTTCATCCTCAACTTCATTATTTTCTCAGCTAAGCTCTTCAAGTAAAGATCCTGTTGAAGTTGTATCTTCCTCTCAAGCTTCTTCTGCAGAATTATCTTCTCTTTCAGGGGAAGCAGTCAATACATCTCATGATGACAATGTATCTGCTCATGAACCTGTAAGATTATTCTGAAAATCTCACTCTAAAGTTTCAGAAGATGTTTCTTGGCTTCCAGACAGAGATGTTTCTTGTCCCCCAGATATATCTGTTGAACCAGACTGTGCTGGAATAACTGTTTGGTATCTTACCAAGCCATCACAGAGTCATTTTATGTTACACGTATACCAATACCAACTGGTGTATACCCAAGCCCCCATCAATAAAAGGGTGAAAAATAGTGGAATTTTTCTCATATTTTGTATAGAAATTTAATATGTTTTTATAATAAAAATTTATTGCGCCGAGTCAAATATCAGCAAAAACTTGCACGCGCCAAGAGACTGAATATACTCATAATATATGAAAAAAATACTACTTACATCCTCCCTTTTCCTTTTAATCCAAGCAGCTGCTGTCTTGCCATCTTTTGCTGCTCAGTGAGATATTTGCTGAAATCAAGATGGATTTGGCATTTATACCTGCCGAGTTGAAAATGTCTGCGAACAATACAAATCTCCAAAACCTGTCTATAATTCAGTAGATTATGAAAATGCTGAGTCTCAAACTCCTGAATTTCAATGATCTCAGTCAGCAACCATGGAGCTAGACGCTGTAAAGCAGCTCTATAGAGAAAATATGTGAAATATTTACAAGTGTGCTATTATCCAATCACAAATTAATACCCTTGAAAATCTGGAGGAATTTATTGGGCAAGAATCATCATGAAGACTCACAGATAGTATTGGATGACAAATTTCTCTCAGGGTAAATAGACTCGAGATATCAGCTAGTACCATTGGATGTACACTTGCAGATGACGAGAGTATCCAAAACAAGCTAAATCTCTTGTATGAGACGACCTATCAAGCGTGTAAGCATGTAAGCTATCTTGAGTATCTCAAATCATATTATGAAAAAACCGGAACACTTTTTGGTGATGAACTTGAAAGAGAAGCAGAGTGAAATAACTTTAGCTTAAAAGTTACACCACAGCAAGTTGCAAATGATATTAATGCAAGAAAAAATGCCGTCGCTGAAGAAATATCTCACACCTACCAAGTATTCCCTATCGCCTATCATGCCTACAGCGAATACGAAAATAATTTCCCAATACATTTTCTCCTAGAAATTATTAGAGCAGATTTCATGCTTCTCAGGGAAAATCTCAGAGACAATCTGATGCCTATCGCTCAGCTCGGTCTCAAAATAATAAATGCCATGAGCCAATAAAAAAAAGAGTGATTAATCACTCTTTTTAAAATCAACCTAGAAATACTTTTTGTATATCAGATTCTGATAATGCTTTTGAAAATATTCTAATCTCATCTATTACTCAATTATCATAATATGATGGTTCTCTTCATGAATCTGCTATATAAATAGGAAATATATTGTTAGTAATTTTTTTGTTTAAAGATTTAACCTCACTTACTTTTTTACCATCAATAAATAATTTAAATAAATTTCCTTCTTTGGTAAAACTATAATTATGCCAAATTCAATCTCAATAAACAGGACTTTGATTACTGTGTAAGTCTCAGTTCCCTGGTGAATTTATAAGCCTTAATCAATTATTATTATTTGTAGCTAATCCAAACCACCAAGCTTCTTCATTTGGAGGATAACACGAATCTCCACTACAATCCCACTGATTAATAAGATTACTATAAGCATTTCATATCGATGATGTTTTAGACCATAATGAAATTGTCATATTATTAGATTCAATTTCCTCAAAATAAGGAATTTGGAATCAACCATCTAATCAAAAATGAGTAGCTTTTCAGATTACTCATCCAGTTCATCAAACTATAATACTGCTTCAAATTCTTAATGCGTCATTTCAGTTTCACGAAATATCTTTTAGATTTACTCAAATTAGAGTTTCCATATCAAGCCAAACCTCAGTTGATGAATGATATCAACCTTCTGCTGCTACTGATTTTAGAATTCAAATATTTTCATTTATATTTTGATTATCAAAATGCGCTTGTAATAATATATTAGAATTATATATATCTAAATATCCGGAACCTGATATTATAGAACTTATTTCTTGAGCTGGAATATTTGTATTTCCTTGTGTAAGAACTCAGAGTTTTTGTCCATATACTTTTGTAAATCTTTCTGAATAATCTGCAGCATATGCAGTATTATTTGATTTCTTAAGTGAAACACTTGCACTATCCTCCATAAATGCAAGTAACTGAAGGCTCTTTCTATCTTTTGTAAGGTAGTAAGTAAAGTAGGAATCGTCTTTTGGATCTTTTCCTCCATTGGTGTAGTCTATAGTCTCAAGAACATCAACTCAGACATATCATTGGTAGGCAATAACATTAGATGCACCACTCGCTGTAATTTCTATATAATCGTCTGGAAGAGGAAGTGATTTACTCGCAGCATAAGTTTGTAGAGAATCTGAAAGCTTAGTCAGCTGAGAAAATCTGTTTGAGTCTCTCGCTCCTGTGAGATATCCAGAATAACTTACAAAGCCAACCGTTGAAAGGATTCATACAATGGTGATAACTACTATGAGTTCTACAAGAGTGAATGCAAAAATATTTTTTTGTTCCATAATAAATTTTTGATGTATATATCTTAATTTTTATTTTAAGACTTTTCTTTTATATAAAAAGCATAATGACTTGATTATGCTTTTTTATATGCTGTGAAAAAAGAGTGATTAATCACTCTTTTTTTGCGTAACATATAAATATAAGCTCATAAGACTTAAGAGTCCTATCACAAGTAACAATCACTCAAAATATGAATCTGAATCAATAGTAAAAAACTCTACATAATATCCAAGCAAGTACAAAGCAGCCGTTCAAGAAACAAGTGAGAGCATAAGTCCAAAGGTCATGAGATAGCTATATTCTCATACGACTGATACAGCGAGTTTATTTCTCTCTCCTCATAAAACATGCATAAGTTTTAACTTTTCATTTTTAAAACTTTTTAAAAACGAAATTGAAACTAAAAAAGTGAGAAACGAAAATATCACAACGTAGCTAAGACAAAAATATACTATGAGTAACACCTTGTTTGCTACATCAAGAATGATATCAATAATTTCTTTTGCATTGATAAAAGTCACGTCTCCTCACACTGCTTGTGAATACATAGATTGAGTATTTACAGGCTTATCATCTGAATTATACGAAACGAAATATCTTTTAGGATAATTCTCGAAATCATCGTCTCTTATCGCAAAGTAAAAAAATGGAGTCGCTCATGAGCGAACAGCTCTGCGAATATTCTGAACTCTGAGCTCTATTTCCAGTCAGGCAGAGCTAAAGAGTATAGTATCTCATACACTAACTCACAGCTCTCCAGCAAACTCGTCATCTACCGAAACTCATCAGGAGCTCAAAGTATTTCATCTTAAAATATCACTCTCTAAATTTCTCGTCGTAGAGAGAAACTCTCTGGAGAATTGGCGCGCATTCAGGTCATTTTGCATCGCATAAGAGCTCAACGATGTCCCATTTATTTCTATAATTCTCATCGGGACAATGGTATAGATTTCTTCCTGCGTAAAATATTCTCTGGTAGTCTCTATATCATCTGGAGAAACATCTATGATAAAGCTATCATTACTCCCCTGAGTAAAATTTGTAATAAAACTCAAGAAACTTCCTGAAAAGACATAAAATACAAATATTGAGAGAAATGAAATAAAAGAAGAAAATACAATAAAAAATGAAATATTTCCTGGCTTGATAGTCGAGCGAAGTGCATCAAAAATATAGAAATTCCTCTTTTTAAAGAGTCTCCCAACCGTAAAATAAAGTATTTTTAAGATTACTGAGCTGAGTATGTAGAGAACTATAATAGCAGCAGTAAATCCTATACTATAAAGAAATGCTTCAAATTCTGGAATATTTGAAATGATACTAATCGCGTAAAAACCAATAAAAAGAAGGGAGAGATACACAAAATAATTCACAAATCAAAAGTTTGAAAAAAATGAACTGTCACTCAGAAGATCTCTAATTCTGGAAGTAAATATTTTATAAAATGGTGAATATACTCAAATGACAAGCAGTACTCAGGTAATGAGTATTCCCCTGAGGAGAGAATCTGGATAAAACATGAGAAAATCATAGATATTTCAGAGCAGTATGAGCGCGATATAGTTCATGATGACCGCAAAAAGCAGCGCAATACTAAATATCAAAGCTATGAAATAGAGATTATAGAGAAACATTTTTCCTTTTGAGAGTCACAAGATAGTCAAGAGTCACAAGGTTTGTTTGAGTTTTTTATAAAAGGTTTCGAGAGAAAGTATGATTATAAAAAATGTCAGAACAAACACTATGAGATTAAAAAAGTTTATGAAGAGTCACAGCCTGTCTGTAATCTCTCCTATGTTTTCATTTCTATCCTCAAGACTCCTGATTCTAAAATTATTATATCTTGTATCTCATTTAATCCTTGAGACGAGCTCAGGATCATACGAACCATAAAATCATGCATAGTATTTTCTCCCTAGACGTGAATTAGCAGGATTAATGCTTTCATCGTAATTTTCTATTGGAATATAGACTTTTGAGCTTGGAGCAAAGGCTGACAGGTCTCAGAGCGGTGAGGCGGTCACGACTCACATGATATCATACTCTTTTCAAAAAATACTGACGCTCTCCTCAAATTTTTCTAATATATCAGGGTCGACAATAAGACTCCCAGAAGCATTTATAACATCGTAAGAAAAGCTATCATATATCGGATAATTCTCATCATGATATATGATATCCGTAAGTACCGGGCTCTGAGTATCATCAAAAATCGTAGTTTGGGTTTCTATCGTCCTGGATATTTGCAGCTCGTCAGCATATTCCTGCTCAAAGTGCGCCATATCAAAATCACTGTTTCCCGTAAATACGATATCTCCTCCAAGTAGAGACTTGGTTTGATCTCTAAGATACGAATCTACAGAAAATATGATATTACTCGAGAGAATATAAGAAAAGAGACTCAGAAATGTCGCCAGAAAAATAAAGAGCAAATAGCTCTTCCCACTTTGGTAGATTATTTTTGAGACGGTAAAAATCATATATTATACTAATTCTAACTGAGCATTTTGTACTCTATAAATTTTTTCTGCAAGAGCTGCAACTTCATCATCATGGGTAATCAGGACGATAGAGTTTCCTACTCTTTTATGCAGCTCTCCTATCAACTGCATCACTATCTTTTTATTCACGCTATCAAGCGCTCAGGTTGGCTCATCTGCTAAAAGCAGCTTGGTTTTTCAGACAAAGGCTCTGGCAATTGCCACTCTTTGAGATTCTCAGCCACTCAAGTTATACACATATGAGTTCATCTTATTTCCAAGTCCTACAATCTCGAGTATTTCTTTGGTTGAGAAATTTCTCTCAAGTCCATTTAAATCTATGATGAGATCAATATTCTCTTTTACGGTAAGATTCTCAATGAGTTTAAAATTCTGAAAAATATAGGAAACATTCTTCCCTCTAAATCTCGTCATCTGATTATCTGAAAATTTTTGTATATTTTGCCCCTCAATTTTAACTGTTCAAGCATACTCCCGCTCTATTCCTGAGAGAATATTGAGAAAAGTAGATTTCCCGCTTCCACTTGGTCAAACCACTGCGATAAATTCTCCATCATCAAGTGAAAAGTCAGTATTTTCAAAAATACTGACTCTCTCTCATCCAGAGCTAAAATGCTTTTCTAGTTTTTGTATTTCTATCATATGGTTACTGCTGAATTATATCTTCATCTTCTAAAAATTCGTAGAGGTTTGCGACGATAATATCATATCATTCACTCGTTGGATGGATTCTGTCTGCTTGATTGAGACTTGCAACTCCTCCTACGTCTTTGAGAAATGATTCATGGAAATATACATTAGGATTTTCCTCTGCGATATCAAAATACACCTGCTTGAAATCTCTTGCGTATCACAGTCCCAGATTTGCTGGGATTTCCATACCAGCAAGGACAATCTCGGCTTCTCACTCGTACATATCTATAATACTTTGAATATTTGTTTTCAGCGTATCTATACTCTGTCCACGCAGACCATCATTTCCTCCAATTACCAAAATCACAATATCTGGATTTTTTTCACTGTAGAGCGCAGCTCTATCAAGAAGGTTTTTAGAAGTATCACCGCTGACTCCAGCATTTATTACATCATAATTATAGCCGTTTTGCGATAACAAATCTTCAAGCTTACTTGGATAACTCTGTGATATTTCAAGTCAGTATCCAGCCGTAAGAGAGTCTCACAGTGCTAAAATAGTTTGAGTTCCCATAATTTCATCGGTTATATTTTCAAGGGTAGAACCAGTTGTTCAGAGAAGCTGGGTATCAGATCCAGAGCAGGAAACAAGAAAGAGAGATGACAATATACATCCCATAAACATCATTCGTGACATATAAATTATTTTTTAGTAAATATCCGTGAGTAATCTGGAAAAAATATTGGCGTTTTTTTTGCGTATCTTTCAAAATTCTTTTGTCCTTCGTAATGCTTTTCAAGCATCGGAACCCCTGAGACATATCTCACGAGTATAAATATAATGGCAAACCCTAAGAAACTCCAAAGAGAGACTTGCGCAGCTATCAGAGAAATACCAAACCAAAATGTTGCTTCTCCGAAATACTGTGGATATCTGTGAAAGCTTCTGAGACCTGAGGTCAAAATATCTCCGTCTTTTTTATTTTTGATAAACCCAGCAAGCTCCCCATCAGCTCTATCTTCGTACATGAGACCAAAAAGAGCTATAGAGGCTCAAAGAAATGTTACAAAAATATTTTCATCATAGAGTCACGCAAAGTTTACTACCCAAATCGGGGTCGCAACGAGGCAAGCTAATATGAGTTGAAAAAGAAATACTTGGAAAAAACTTCTCGTTTTTACCCACGTCCACTGCTCTCTCCAAGCTGCATACCTATGATCTTCTTTATGGAAATTTCATATTTTTTTTGCAAATATATTGAGAAAGAGTCTCACTCCCCATGCAAGTACTAAGAGCGTTACCAGAGTTTGTGAGAGTGTAAAATAACTCTCAAATATATAACTCCAAAGCGCAATAAATGCTGGAACAACTCCCCAAAACACATCTACAATAGAATTATTTTTATATTTGAGAGAATACAAAAATAGGCCGAGATAAAGGAGTCAAAGAATTCATAGAATACTATACATAATTATAAAACTTTATTAATCCAAATTTGAAATGCGTACATCGCGAGAGCTACTGCAGCGCAGAGAAATGTTCCCCAGGCAATATCAGCAAAGACAAAGCTCGCTGGATAATCTTTTAAAAAGGTCCAGTTGGTAAACTCATACATTGAATACATGAGAAATCCCATAATAGCTCCTCACAGAATAATACTTGGATACGAGACTGCATATCCAGATTTGAGCACGAATACATAAATCATCATCACAATCACAAACCAGGCTGTGAGTCCTGCCGTAAGATTCATATTTATTGAACCATTTGTAGATTCTACCAAGGCTCCAAATTTATCAATGATGAACTGATGCATCACTCTTCCAAGAAATATTGCATCCCCTATAAGAATTAATAAATACCCAACTCAAAAAGTTAATACTGCCTTGAGAATATCCATATAATCGTGTTTAAAATATAATATATATCAGTATACTAGCTTCTAGATGTATTACAATTGTAAGAGAATATGATAAAACACTTTCCTTTTCCAGAGCTACAATCTTGGTATAAAAAAAATGGCCGAAGTACGCTTCCATGGAGGGATTATTCATTTGGTAAAAAAGAGCTCTGATACAGAGTCTGGCTCGCAGAAACCATGCTCCAGCAAACTCAAGTTGAAAGAGTAAAATCCTATTTTGAAAATATTCTCACTGCATTTCCGACTGTCGAAAAATTAGCATCAGCAAGCTATGATGAATTCTTTCCCTACTATAAATGACTTGGATATTATTCCAGAGCTCGAAATATGCTCAAAGCTGCGCAGAAAGTTGTCTCAGATTTTGACGGTATATTCCCAGAAGAGACCGAGCTTCTTCGCACCCTTCCCTGAGTTTGACCCTACACTGCCGAGGCAATTCGAGCCTTTGCTTACGATATCCCAACACTCTCCTTTGATACCAACTTAGAGAAAATATTTTCTCGCTACTTTTTTGGAAATAAGTTTCAAAAACTTACCAAAGAAGAAAAAGCATCTGTCCTCCATGATTTTAGCGCGTCAGGTATTTCAGCGCGAGATATCAATAATGCACTGATGGATTATGGAGCAACCGTCTCGCTCAATAATATTTCCTGAATTGATTGGGACAACTATCCTTTCCCAGAGTCAAAGTTTTACCAGACACGCGGTGAGCTGGAGCCAGTCAAGGAAAAGAAGAAATCAACCTTTCCCACAAAGCAGGCCTACGTCATCGCTATCCTGCATGAGAATCATAAAGTATATTTCAGTAATGACTCTGAGTTCACTCCCTTTCTCATAGGAAAGAATTCCTGAGATCCAAGAGCCATGATTCAGCACTACTTCTGAGAGAAATACGGACTCGAGCTCTCCGTTCGTCCTCCCGAAATCAAGTCCTACAATCGTCACGAGACCCCCTATCTCGTCTGTTACGCGCAGATACAATCCTGAACTCACGATTTTCACCAGTTTGAAAATCTCAAAGTCAGAGGGTTTGAGGAGGGATATGTAGAAGAACTAGAGTTTGGGGAAAGTTTGAGTTTGTTTTAAGAGAAATAAAAATGTTTAAAAATTATACTATTGAAGAGATTAGAAGTATATCTAAAAAAGAAATCGAAGAACTAGAATTTTGGCTGCGGAAAATTTTAAACGAAAGACTTATCAATCATTTATGAGTCGATTATTTAAATTCTAAAGAATTACCTATTAGTACTTGTCAAAATATCTTAGTAAAATTTAATTCTTCGGATAGAAAATGAAGATATGAAATATGACTTGATGCTAGTGAGTTAAATGATTTAAAATCTATAATTAATCATAACTCAATTTATAAGGATTACTTAAAAGATGTATTTAACAATACTTTTGAAAATAAATCTATACTTGTATATTTTTTATGAAAGTTAATAGAACCAAGAAATAAATTATATCACTCAAATCCTATTTCTTTGAGAGAAGCTGAACAAATATTTTGTTATTCTCATGATATAATTGAAAGTATAAGAAATTATTATGATGTTAAGAACGATATGGATTATAAAGTGCCAAGAATTATCAAATTTGAAGATTCTTTGTGAAATAAAAAAACTTTTTCATGAAATAATGAATGATGATGTAGCATTGATTTAAAACATTGTAAATTGAAACCTGGTGATAATTTAAAAGTTTCTATATCACTTACTGAGGAGGAAAAAATTACAGAAATAAAATGGGGTACAGATTCTAAAAATATAATCACAACTCCAATAAGTAAAAATATTGATATAGAAATCTGTGAAAATGACATTTGAGAAACATTTCAATTATATTGAATAATAAAATCTAAAAATAACAGGATGAAAAGTGCAGGATGATGTGCAGATATTATTCTTGTAACTTATAAAGTTGTACCAAAATAAATTCTTAAAATTAACTTTAAATAAATAATCCTCTTTTACACTTCCCTTACCCGAAAATAATAGTATATTGGCAAATATATTATTATTTTTTATTTTATGCTACAACAGCACACCCTCACCTTTCTCACAGCCCTGCGTGAACACAATGATAGACTCTGGTTCAAGGAGCATAGAAAGGACTATGAAAAGGCAAAGGCAAACTTTGCCTGAGAGCTCGAAAGCTTCACTCGGATTGCTGAAAAGATTGATGACAATATCAAAGATGCTGAGAGTGAAAAACATACCTTTCGTATTAACAGAGATATCAGATTCAGTAAAAACAAGAAACCCTATAAAAGTCACATGAGCGGATATATCTGCCCAGGATGAAAAGCCAATAAAGAGTTTCGAGCGTGCTACTATTTGCATATCGAGCCATTTAACAGCTTTATGGGAGGTGGAAACTATGCTCCGAGTCGAGAATATTTGGAGAAAATACGAGAAAAAATAGCCAGAGACGGACACGAACTGGAGGCTATTTTGAATAACAAAACATTTAAAAAATACTTCTGAGGACTCAGAAATGTGAACAAACTCAAGACCGCTCCAAAAGGATACAGCAAAGACCACCAATATATTGATTTACTGAATCATAAGTGATTTACAGTGCGAAGCGAATTATCTGATGTCGATTTGCAAAGCAAAGAGGGACACATAGAATACAAGAAAAGAATCAAAGCGCTCAAACCGCTCAATGATTGGCTTAACAATATCCATGTATAAAAATAAAATTCCACTGAAACAATATATAGAGGAGCATCCTATCACGAGCCACTATAATAAAAAAGTGCCAAAAATCCTGAGAGGAAAGATGACTGATAATTTTTTTCATATTTCTCAGATGATTGCCTTCCTCTATGGACTTCCAAAGAAATTCACATTTACGGACATTATGCGCTCTCTGGAAGTGCAGCGATGATTTCGTATGAGCTCTCAGTGAATCGAAAATATTCCGAAATCTTGACCACTGGTCATAGTAGCGAACCATCCGCATATTTTGGTAGATCAGTTTGCAATTGGTTCTCTGCTTGAGAGCATCAGGCCACAAAGTGAAATAAAAATCATAACAGATAACACGCCGGAAGGTTTTGAGGATATTTATCCATACTCTGAGCGAGTAGGAAAAACACCAGAAGCAAAACAAGTCTTCCGAGACAATATCAATTCCCTCCTGAAAAATAATGGAACTGTTATTATTTTCCCAAGCGGAAAACTCACGTATAGGCATTTTTTTACGGGAGAAATAATCGAAGACCGATGGAGAAGTGGCGCACTTCACTTTGCAAGATATGCGCAGGCTCCAATTCTGCCAATATTTATCAGCTCTAAAACTACAGCGATATACAATCTCTGTTCAAATTTTTTCTCACGACAAACCATGCAGTGACTCAATTTTCGCCAAGCACTGAAAAAAGAAATGTATATAGGACTGAGCGTTTGAGAAGCTCTAATTCCTTCTGATAATATAAGTCCCGAAGATCTCAGAGATATTGTTTACGAACTGTGAAATGAGAATTATATTCTGAAAGAAAAGAAATAATTTATGCTATTTTTTTCATAAATTTCTCTTTTAATTCTTTCACTTTTTCTCTATCAATTTTCTTCAAATTTGAAATCACAAATGGCTGTCTTCCCTCAAAAGACTCAGTATTTTTCTCTACAAAGGCCCAATAGAGATAGTTGAATGGACAAGCATTTTCACTGTATTTCTCTTTGTAATCATAGCTACAATTTTTACAGTAGTCTGACATTTTATTGATGTAATTTGCGCTCGCAATATAGGGTTTTGTCGCCAGTCTTCCCCCGTCTGAAAATTGACTCATCGCGAGGACATTTGGACTGACAACCCACTCAAAAGCATCGGTATAATACTCAAAAAACCATCTATTGAGCTCGTGAGGATCTCGCTCGCTTAAAAGCGAAAAATTCCCAATAACCATAAGCCGCTGGATATGATGAGAAAAATTATCTTTTTGTACTTGCGCGAGGCTGGTAGAGAGACAATTCATATCTGATTTTTTCGCATTTTCCCAGAAAAAATCTGGCAAAGCATTCTCATGTTCAAAATGATTTCGTTTGTATATCGAGTCTTTATAGTGCTCGAAAAAGTGATACATATACTCTCTCCAGCCAATAATTTGACGAATAAATCCCTCTTTATTATTCAATGCTGTTTTGGTATTAGCTACCTTTTCTACAACCTCTTTTGGAGAGAGTAATCCAAAATTAATGCTCGTTGAAAGCATCGAGTGAAAGACGTATGGATCATCCTGATACATCGCATCCTCGAGCTCTCCAAATCTCTCAAGATGATTTTGTACAAAATACTCAAGCATCTCAAGCGCCTCTTCCCGCTTTGTTGGCTGAAATACTCGCAGCTCATGATTATAAAATTCTTCTGCTTTTGTGAGTCCCTGATTTTTTTCAAGAGAAAATGGCTTCACAGCTCTGTGATTTTTATCAAATTTCCTATTTTCGCTATCATAGTTCCAGCTTCCTCCTTCTGGATTTCCATGCTCATCAACCATAATCTCAAACTTCTTTCGCATATACCTGTAAAAGTTTTCCATGACTGGAGGCTTGCTGTACTGCTTTTCAAAGAGAGCATGAGAGATAAAAAAGCTCTCTGAATCCTCTCTGATTTCAAGCTCTATATTTTTTTCATCTAACTTTTTTTGAAGTTTCAGCATATTTTCATAGACATAATTCTCTACTGGTTTTATGAGAATATATCTTGAAATATCATTTTTCTGAGCAAAGCTGATAAGTCCCTCATAAAAAGTATCTGCAAAAAGAAACTCAGAGTTTTTTCACTTGTTTTTGAGATACTCTACGAGATTGTATCAACCTGCATAATCTATAATTTTACTTGCCGTATTGAGCTCTAGAGGCTTGTTTAAAAAATTGATTTGACCCGTATGATGCACATAGCAAAAGTGCTCAAGGGACATATCGAGATAGTCTTCCCTGAGCTGATTATAGAGGATGAATTGTGCGGTGTGGGACATATGATTAGATATATATTACGATTTTATATTTTTCTTATAATAAATTTATCTTATGATGGAAGTATTCCTTCAACAAATGAATTACCTAGAGTTACACAACATATATATTTTCAGAAAGAAAAAATGTTCAAATTATACAAAAAAATTTTATTTCTCCATATAATTGTTGTACTTTCATCTTGTTCTGGGTTGGAAAAAAATATTCAATTGGATGAAACTTGGAAACAACAAATTGATTTTTGAATTTCATTTCCCCCAGTAAGTAATGCTGAGCAAAGAAATTTCACTAAAAATCATCTTGATAATTTACATGTAAAAAATATTCGAATTGGAGAAGACTGGACTTTTAGGGAATCTCAAAAATGAACATATAACTGGTCCCCTCTCGATCAAAGAATAAACTGGGCAATCAATAATAATTATAAGGTTTTTCTCACCCTTCAATCTAGATGACCAGATTGGGCTTGCAGTGATGTAAAAAATGAAAAATCTTGTGTATATAAAAATGATGAGAGCTTTTGAAAATACTTAAAAGCTTTAGCTCAAAGATATTCATGAAAAATAGATTATATACAATTTTGAAATGAATGGCAGTCCACGTTTTGGTATGCAGGAACTGCTCAACAGTATGTTATTGCTCATAATGAAGTATACAATACCTTCAAAAAATATGCACCAGACACAAAAATAGTTCTATGATGATTCACAACTATTTCACTGAGATACTTATCAGCGTGTTATGGAAATGTTGATAAAATATTTATTGATACAGGGGAAATACTTCAATGATGACTATTAGAAGATATTTGTAAAAGTGAGGAAGTATTGTCCACAAAAAAAAGAATTGATACTGTTATGAGTACCGCTCAGTTTGATCTCATAGATCTGCACTTATATGATGACTATTATAATTGGCAGGAGTATGTGGAAAACATACGGCAACTCTACTGAGACTTTAAAATAATTGTAAGCGAATTTTGATGACCTAACCTCAATATGGTAGAATACTCAGAAGGACTCCAGGCCAACGAATTGAAAGAATACATGTTATCTTTGAATAACTTAGATATAGAATCTGCCTACTACTTCACTTTGGTAGAATGAAATGGAAATGAAGTTCATTTAAAATCATGATTAATAAATGAAGCATGAAACACTAAAAAAAGTTACTCTGTTTTTGAATTGTATAATAAAAAATAAATGCTCACTATTTTTCTGTAGAAATTTTATACTGCAACTTGAAAACAATAAAAAAGCTCTCAAAATTGAGAGCTTTTTTATTTCAAATGAATTAGTCAACAATAACATCAGATTCTGTAGTAATGGTAGTTCCGTCTTCTGTAGTGACAGTAGTGCTTTCTCCATCTGAAGAAACAGTCGTTTCATCAGCTCCACAAGAAGCAAGAAGCAGAGCAAGAGCTACAAGAGCAAATATTTTTTTCATAGGTGTAAAATTACATAGTAAGTAGATATATACTACTAAAATAACAAGGCAAGTAAAATAATTAGATTATTCTTCACATATTTCATATTTTTCTTGCCAGTCTTTTTTCATTTTGAGATACTCTTCATCATTTTTTACCTCCTGATATGCTGCATAAAATATTCTTGCTGACTGAGCTTTTTCATTGGTTAAAGCGTCTGCTTCTTGAGGGAGAATTTTTTTAGTTTTTGTATCTCTATAGTGCTGTTTATTTCTTTCACCTCTATATTCAGGAATTTCTCACATCTCTTTTGGCTTTTCGAGATTTTCATTACTATACTTTTTTCCACTCTTATGATTTGCATATCTACGGCTTCTGGTATATCACATTTGGAGAAATTTTCGGGCCATATCCATACCAATAAAATCTCCCTCTTCTTTATACTGGTAGAAAAATTTTTTGATTTCTGCAGATGATTCTCTCGCAATTTCAGGATTTTTAAATCTCCAAAATGGGAGAATTTCAGATTTATAAGGTTCTACTAAGAGTACTCATTGCTCGCCTTTTCAAACCTTATAGAGCTCTGGATTCTTTCTGAGATTCAGATTTGTATAATCAAGCGAATAATCAAATTTTTTTCTCATCTTTAAATCGCAAAGTTTTCTTCAAATAAAAATTCAAGAAATGCTAATAGCTGACTTTCGGTTTTTGAAAGATTTTTTTTCTTTCTAGTAGAGCTAATTTTTTCAAAGAAATCTAAAAATTTCTTTTCACGAAAAGTGTCTGCCATATCTCAGTGTACATAGCTACTTCTCACGACTGTTCGAGTATTTCATAATTTCTCTGCTGCGAGATCAAAACACTCTAGGAGAATTTTATTTCGTTTTGTATCTGATAATTTTTTAAAATCTTTTTTTTGAGTTTCATGGATGAGTTCTTTAAAGACGATTCTTGTTGCGTGCCAAGTACGAAAATCTTTTGCAGAAATGAGGTCTGAGCCATAGTTATGTAAATATTTGTTCACGTCATCTGAACTGAGTATACACTCTTTAGAATCCTCTTTATACACAAATAGACACTCAGCATTATTTTGCTTCAAGTATTTCAGCGCTGAGACTATTTTCTTTTTCTTGATTTTTACGCAATGATCCTTGGCAGATTTTCACGTAAAATCGAGCTGCGCAATAGTTCCATCTTTTTTAAAGCTCAGATGTTCATTGTGTAGTGTCGTAAGTCCTACCGTATCATTTTCTTCATAATAATGAGTATTTCAGACTCTAATAACGGTCTCATCAAGTGTGAGGATGAGCGTTGCTATGACGTGTTTATAACTTCCTTTTTTTTCAGATATATCTTCTTTTACCTGCTTTCTGATAGGTCATAAAATATTTCAAAAGAGAATCATTTTATATGAATTAATGAGATTTCTGGCATGGGTCCAATCCTCATTATAAATATACTGTTTTCTCTGCTTGTCATCAAAACCTACTGCAAGCATATGATTTTTTGCATCTGGACTAATAAGCGTATTTTCCCATTTTGGAGGAATCACAATATCTTCTATATATTTTAATATTTTTTTATCATCGACTTTATTTCACTTAGAATCAATATAATAAAATCAAGTTCAAGCTTTTTTCCTCTCAATCCATCCAGTAGTATCCTCACAGTATTTCAGTCAAAATTTGCTTGCGCAAGCATCATAATCTGTATAAAGATTTTTCAGTATTTCAATTTTCTCTTTCATATAATATCTCGGAAATATATACTTCTATTATACATAATTTTGTATTTCAATTGTATGACAAACAAAAAAACTCTCATATATGAGAGTTTTTTATTTCAACAGAAATTACATTTTTGAAATTTCATCTTGAAGCTCAGCGACTTTGTCATCTGCCTGCTCTTTTGTCCATCCGTATTTTTCTTGCATCTTTCCAGAAAGCACCTGAGCGTCTGCTTTTGCTTCATCAATTTCATTATCAGTCATATCTGCATATTTTGCTTTAATGTGACCTTTTGCTTGTTCCCATTTTCCTTCTACTATATCCCAGTTCATAATTGTATAATTATATGTTAAAGTTGTTGTATCATAATCTCTCTTTGTAAACTCGATGTAAGATTATGCCTTTCTCCCAATAAGAAGATAAATAATTAGTCCAACTAATGGAAGAAGCCCAACAATGAGAAGCCAAATAATTTTATTCAGTATTGGCATACTTGAACCTATAATTTGTATTAAAGCCCAAATAAATATTACTAAATGAATTACTGCAAATATACCACCAATTCCTCCTCAAATTACGTCAAACATAATAAATATATTATTAAATTAAAATCTTTTAACAGGAGCAAATATAATGACGTATTGTAAGAAAACAGTATTGTAAATTATTTTTTAATTTCTCCATTTTGAGATAAAAATATCGCAATTGGCTGAGTCATTTCAAATTTAGAAAGTACAATATTGATACTCACCATAAGCGGAATTGCGAGAAAAGCACCTGCGACTCCCCAGAGACTTGACCAAAAAATAAGAGAAAGAATGATGATGAAAGAACTTAGATTGAGCCTCTTTCCCATAACCTTTGGCTCTATAATATTTCATGTGATAAATTGAGGCACCATGAGACAAGCCAGAAGTACAAATGACATATATGTTTGATCAAATTGCACAAAAGAATAGAGAAATGGAAGAGACATAGCAATCGCTCATCCTACAGAAGGTACAAAATCAAGAATAAACACAAAAAGTGCAAACAAGAGTGCAAATTCAAGTCCAAAGGCAAGCATAATCACCCCGCTCACTGTACCGTTTAAAAGTGCTATGAGAAATTTAGAAACGATAAAGACATTCAAATCTTCATAGATTTTTCCATAAATATTTTCTATCTTTTTTTCTGATTTACTACTAAAAATAATATCAATTTTTTTCTTAAATACATCTTTTTCAAGCAATATGAATACGAGTAAAAGTCCTACCGTCACAAGTCATCCGAGTATTCCGCTAATGACTCCTAGGGCGCTGCTACCTATTGCGCTAAAATCTATTTTAGAAAAAATATTTTGAAAATTGAGATCTCAAAAATATCGTGAAAATAATGAATTACTTGTTACAAGATTTCAAAATCATTTCCCTATTTTATCATAATTCTCTGCAAAACTATCTATTTGCGTAGAAATAATAAAACCGATGAATCCAAAAAATAGTACAAAAATAAGTCCCGTAATGAGAGCAGAAATCAAAGTTGAGTCTGTTTTCTTGAAAAAATATCTATATATTCATGAAAAAAATATCAGGAGTATAAAACTAAAGGTCAGCATGATAAAAATATTTTTTCCAAGATAGAGCACGACAAACAGCAAGAAAACAACAATAATCCAGAGCGGTAAGGCTACTTTTTTATCAATCTTCATACATAAAATTTATAAAAATAATATATAAAGTATATAATCAAAGTGTGAGAATCACGAAAGTTTTTTATAAAATACTATATGAATATAAAAATAGAGCATATTGACCGTCTATCTCAATGAAAAAAGTCGTGAATACATATAGGGTCCCGATGAACTCCGCATCATCTATTTGCATACGAAAGAGTAAAATATGAGAGAGCTCTCAAAAATAAATTTCTCGAAATAACAAATAAAGACAGAATAAATCTCATCAATCTCTGGGATAAAGTTTGCAAAGCAAAATGATGGAACAATCTTATGCTGATAAAAAATAGTGAGCTATGAACTTCCAATATACTTAAAGACTGATTTCCTATCAGATCTGGCAGTACTAAAGACATGAAACAATTAATAAAAACATATGTATAAAAAATCTATATTTTGGTTCCGCCAAGACATTCGTATCCAAGATAACACTGGACTCTTTGAAGCAGTTCATAATTCAAAAGAAGTACTCCCAGTATTTATTTTTGATGAAAATATTATCGATAAATTTGGTGGAATAGAGGATCAAAAATTTTGATTTCTCAGAGAAGCACTGGAATATGCTTCAAAAGATCTAAAAGAAATATGAGGAGATAAAATTATAGTGTTCAAATGAAAGCCCGAAGATATCATCCCAAGTCTGGTACATGAGTACGATATCCAGTGCGTGTACACGAATACAAGCTATGGAACTTATGGGAAAAAACGAGATGAAACCGTTGCTGAAAAAATAAAACATCTCGGCTGCAAGTTTGAATCTCATAAAGATTTTATTCTTGTTGAACCTCAAGAAGTTGAGCAAAGAAAGGTATTTACTCCATTTTATAAACTCTGGCAAAAAGTAGATTTTGACTTTCATGAGCTGGAACTCAAAGAATTTTCGCAGCTTCCAACAAAACAGCAAAGTGAAGCAAAAGACTTTGTCACAATACCAAAACATCCGTATTTTACCATGGAATTTGGAGAGGATAGATTCAAAAATCATATAAAAAAATCATACAATGAGCAGAGAAATGATTTAGGGATAGATGGGATTTCACGACTTTCTCCCTATCATAGACATTGAGTTTTTTCTATCAGGCAGATATACAACAAAGCGAAATATGTGAGCGAAAGCTTTGTTTCAGAGCTTGCTTGGAGGGAGTTTTGGATGCATATTTTTTATAATTTTCCAAATACAAAGGATGAAGAATTCTTAGAAAAATATCGAGATATAGAGTGGTCTCAAGATGATTTTCTCTTCCAAAAATGGTGCGATGGAGAAACAGGATATCCTATTGTTGACGCTGCGATGAAGCAGCTTAATACAACTAATTGGATGCACGGGAGAGCTCGAATGGTTGTGGCAAGTTTCCTCACCAAAGATTTACATATAGATTGGAGACTCTGAGAAAAGTATTTTGCTTCAAAACTTCTAGACTATGATGAAGCAGTAAATCTATGAAACTGGCAATGGTCTGCAAGTGTTTGAGCTGACCCAAAACCACTGAGAATATTTAATCCTATCTTGCAAAGTCAAAAATTTGACTCAGACTGAACATATATAAAAAAATATATTCCAGAAATTGCGAATCAAAATATCGAGGCCATACATGATCCACTTGAAAAAAATCTTTGATATATCAGAACTATAGTAGATCACCGAGAAGAAACAAAAATTGCCAGAGAAATCTACAAAGCATCCTACTCTAAAAATTCAGAGAAATAAAATGAAAATATACGAACGAGGACAAATGAAAGAAGCAAAAATCTGCAAAACATGTAAAAAAACATTTAGTATTCGCAAGAAATGGAAACATAATTTTGATGAAGTTTTGTATTGCAGTGAACGTTGTAGAACAAATAAAAAGGCTGAGAATTAATTCTCAGCCTTTTTATTTCTAAATGAATATCCATAAATTTATTTTACAAATAACATTCACTGTTCTCCATTAAATCAATCTCAAGGTACTCATCAAGTAATACCAGCCGCTGTTAGAGTATGAATTCCATCAAATCATAAGGTTACATAATTGTTACTTACATTTATGATTTTATAATCTATAATATCTTTTCATGTATTATATGTAGCTAGCATAGCCTGAGTATAAAAAGATGCAGCAACACTTGAAACATATGGAATATCTTCATTTTCTAACAATCATGCTCAAGTACCAGGCGAAAAAGAGCCACTTCATCAAATAACACTTCTCGCAACAAGTCCCCATCAACCTCAAGCAATTTCCATGTTACAGTAACTTAAAATGTCTCCTGCTCACTTTGGATTTCAAATATATGTTCCATTTCAATACGATCATCAAGTTTGTTTTACTCTCTTACAAGATCCATTAGGAATAGATTCAGATAAAAGTGTGCCTGTTCATATTATTTTTTCTTCATCTGATATGTGTGCGGTGTATTGCGATGTTGTATTTACAATATCTAAATATCAGGCTGAAACTACAGTATTAACTTCTTGTATTGGAATATTCGTATCAATTTCTGTGAGAACTCAAAGTTTTTTTCCATAGGTCTTAGGAAATCTTTCTGAATAATCTGCAGCAAATGTTTTATAATTATGGAGTGAAACACTTGAAGTATCCTCCATAAATGTAAGCATTTGAAGTGAGTTTCTGTCTTTCGTGAGAAAATAGGTGAAATAGGAATCATCTTTCGGATCTTTTCCTCCATTAGTATAATCAATCGTTTCAAGAACATCGACTCAGACATATCCTTGATACGCAATTACATTCGTAGCTCATGAAGCCGTGATTTCAACGTAGTCATCTGGAAGTGGGAGAGATTTACTTGCTGCGTAGGTTTGAAGTGAATCTGAAAGCTTCGTAAGCTGAGAAAATCTATTTGAGTCACGCGCTCATGTGAGGTATCAAGAGTATGATACAAATCACACTGTAGACAAAATTCATACAATCGTAATTACTACTATAAGCTCTACAAGAGTAAATGCTGAAAGTCTTCGTATAATCATATATGTTTTGAAAAAATATAAGATTAGTATATGTTTTTTAAAGAAAAATTAAAACAGATTCAATTGTTAAAATGAAAATTTATATTTTAATTCGTTTAGAATCTTAAAAAAATAAAAAACTATCAAAAATACTATTTTTTCCATATACTTTCATTATTAGATTTTTAACACAAAAATATGCTTATATTTTTTCTCCTGATGCTTTTTATTTTTTGAACAATGTTTGGAAGCTTTGCTTCTGTAATAATTTATAGACTCAAGAGCGGAGAAAAATGAATCGTAAACTGACGAAGTCATTGTAAAACCTGTGAGAGAAATCTCACTCCCTTGGAGCTTATTCCAATATTCTCTTGGTTATTTCAAGGGTGAAAATGTAAGTGATGCAAGAAGTGAATTTCATATATCTACCCCCTTCTTGAGCTCACGATGTGAGTCTTATTCGTGTCCACTTGATATTTTATGATTGATTACGCTTCTCTACTTATGGGGAGTAGCTTTGAAATTGTAAAATTATTTTTCTATTTAAGTATCATATTTTTTACGGTTATATACGTATTTTATGATATTTTGTATTTAGAAATTCCAGAAAGTATCCTCTTGATATCTAATATTGGAGTACTTACCGCGCTGATTATTGAAATGTTCTTTGCTCAATATCTAGATGCAAGATTTCCTCTCTTCCCTTGGATGGAGTATATGAATGGAGGAAATATGCTGTGGCTTCAAATATTCATAGCCATTATAACTCTATGAGGACTCTATATTATTATGCTCAAAGGCATGAAAGAAATCTATGATGTATGAATTCTCATCTGACTCTGGGCTCTCATACTTGGAAGTAATTATTTCATTTTTTCTGAATCCATGACTCTTGGATTTGAAAGTCCGCTTATGAGCGCGCTTTTATGAGCCATGTCCCTTTTTACATTTTTCTTTGCACAAATTCTCGTCTCGGGTTGAAGTTGGATGGGGTGAGGAGACCTCAGGATTGCTATTCTCTCATGATTCATAGCAGGAATATATTTCATTCTTCCAGCCTGATTTATAACCTATATTTCATGAAGCATTATCTGAATACTCATTATTCTCATTGCCAAAAGTAAAAATGGGAAAGAAAGTACCTTTCAGCATCAAATTCCATTTGGTCCATTTATCGCGATGGGATATCTCTGAGTTATGTTTTTCTCGCCAATGATTGCGAATATTATAGCATTGTATTTTTAGAGAAAGTAAAGAGCAGTTTGTTTACAAAAATAGCTTTTTTGTATAAAATAAAACAAGACCTATAAAAATAAATATAAAAATTATGACTAAAAAACGCATCGCAGCAATTCGTGATTTTATAGATACAGCCGAAAAATCTTTAAAAAATGCGAAAAAACTTCTGAAAGATATTGTTGAGGAGGAAAATATTAATCTCGATGCAGAAATGGATATTGATACCAGAGGTCTCAATAAATATGATAGCGGAGAAAATAAAATTATAGAAGGTGTGTTTACATGAGAGGATATGATGGGAGCTGATAACAATCACTACCCTGTTCCTGTAAACTACGCAAGTAAATCAAAACTCGTACAATGAGATAGAATGAAACTTACCATAGATGGATCTGGAAAAATGCTCTATAAACAAATCAAACAAATCGAACGAGAAAACAAAACTGGTCTGCTCACACAAGACAAAGGAAAATACCAAGTCATCGCAGATGGAGTAGCCTATGATGTCCTCACTGCTGCTGTCACACACTTCAAAGCTTCGATAGGCGATAATGTAACAGTTCTTGTTCCCGCTTGAAAACAGGCAACCTTTGGTGCAATTGAAGCTGTCATGCCGAAAGAATAATATTATTCTTATAAAAAAAACTCTCAAATTCATGAGAGTTTTTTAAATTTATTCTAGAACTGGTTTACTGGAGTTAGTTCATTATTCGGAAAATGAAACAATCATCATTTATACATAATCTCGGTACCTAGTTCAGTTTCTTTTTGTATTTCTCAATCTCACTCAAGCATCAGTTCTATTCATGTTTTTTGAATTTTTTTTCACATCTTTATACGTTCTTGGATATCTAAAAGAGGTGTATTTACATTAAATTTATTTGCAAACATATCTGCATTCTGAGCACGTGTATTTGGATATCTATGTATGTGATAATGAAGCACATCCATTGTCATTTCAAGACTCCTGGTACCTGCTGCAGTATCTTTAAAAACTTGCGACAATATTCAACCTATAATTGTGTCTATTCTCTGAACATTTTTACGAATTTCATCTAAAGTATCAGATGACATTGTATTCTCAAACTCATCAAGAGTTAAAAGTTTTTGATTTGGTACAACCAAACTATGTCATGGAAACCATGGTTGATGAGTTAAAATTGATGAAGCACCAACGTCACTATCTTGAGCAATTCAAGTTTCATCCATTTTTCAAGTTGAAACAGTTATTACTCAAGCTATTTTTCTTTGAATTATTTTTTCGAATATGGATAGTCATTTATCTTTTTCTCATTCATAACTTTCTTGTCTCGCTTCTAAGGAATCATAATTTTTTTTCATAAAAAATTCTCTCATTTATATAAAGTATATAAAAAATACACAATATTTTTTATTTGTCAATATCTATTATAAATAAGAATATACTCAAACAAAATATTTCTCTAATACAGCTTAATTTTGAATCTAAATTATCTTGATAACATGCCATAAATTATGAGAAAGAATATTTTTTTATTGTTCTAAAGTTTTATGTACAGATTCCTTCGTCTCATTTTGAGGATTGAGAGGAAAATAATAAGAGTTAAGGATTTCTTGGACTTGTTGAATCACATATCATAGGCGTAAGAATAAGATTGTTTTTTTTCACTCACTGAATTTCTTTTGTAATGAAAGAAATTCTCGCTTGAGTCACTCTATGATTTCATCAAGTTTAGTAATTCTGAGTTTGAGTCCTGGTATTTCTTCTTCTAATTTTAAAAAATCTTCTGAATTATTTATATAGATATCTCTGACTCGATAAGCTTGGATTTGAAGTATATTTTCAAGAGTTTCGTCAAAATTTGAATCATCTCAAAGGAGTTTTCACAGACTAATAATGAGTACCTGAGTAACATTATTAAAATCTTTTGTGAGTCCATTTTCATTCAACTGAAGTTTTTCTACTCACTCTCATCAAACAATATCCTGAGCCCTTAAGGGTCAGATATTTCAATCAGAATGAAGAAATGCTTCTCTCAATATAACAAAATATTATATTATAATTAATATATTATATCATATAAATATTAAATGTATATTAATTTTGAAACAAATCCTTAAAAACTTCTAATGCTCTGTCTTGATTAATAAAAAACGGACTGGTGCAAACAGTTATGATGCTGGCTTTCTCAGCAATATCTAAAATAACCTGTTTCTTAAGATTATAGTCTATGAAATCAAGCTCCGGCTCAAAAAAATCAAGATCGAGATTAAGTATGATATGCTCTGATGATTTTTCGAGATGAGAAAATACTCAAGCATTATAATTCTCTAACGCTTCATGGCTTCGAATCTGAATGCTATGTCAAACGAGTCATTCTTTTTCAGCTGGAACTATATAATTTCCTACGTTGAGGAAGAAATTCGTGTACTCAAAAACCTTCTGTAAATTCTCAGAATCCGGCCTCAGCAAATATTCTCTAGGGTCACGAGTATCAGCGTGCTCATCTACATGATATAGCAGAGCATTATCTGTAATTATTCCCTGATTTCTTGCTAGGTACCAAAAATAAAAAACATGATTATGATTATCTACAAGGTACATAGGAACAGATTTTTGTATCTGCTCTCTCTCCTGGCAGGAGAGAGCCGGAGAGAGGTGTCGTGTAGAAAAGGATAGCTCATACAAATTCTCAAGTCCATAACAGGTTTGCAAATTTCCATCAAAATCAAACTCTTCAAAAGTTATTTTTTTTGCAGCTTGCTCTCTCTCCTCGCAGGAGAGAGTAGGAGAGAGGTATGGATGAAGACATAACTCATCAAAACTCTCAATTTTTTTGAGTTTTGGGACGAAAAGCTGTTTATTCTCTCTCTGAGAATACGAAAAAGCATTGTTTCAAATCTCTCCAGTTATATAAAAATCTTGAGTATACATATTTTTTTGCTATTATTTTTATATAACTTTAGCAAAACTCTATGAAACGGCAAGAAAAAATTGAGCTTCTCAAAAAAACAGTCTTTGAAATGTTTCCTGACGCGAAAACTGAGCTCGAACATGAGAATGAATTTCAGCTTCTTATCGCAATTCTTATGTCGGCGCAAGCAACAGATAGGCAAGTAAATATTATAAACAGGAACTTTTTTGAGCATCTCAAAAAACCAGAAGATGGGCTCAAACTTTGAGTAGAAGAAATAACAGACTTTATTAATTCTGTCTCATTTTTTAACAATAAGGCAAAAAATATCTACAAAACTTGTGAAATACTTGTCAATAAACATAACTCTCTCCCACCTAAAACTATAGAGGAATTAACAGCTCTTCCCTGAGTTTGAGTAAAAACAGCTAAAGTGTTTCTTTCTGTCACAGAAAATGCGCCATATCTCTGAGTCGATACTCATGTTCATAGAGTACTTAATAGAATTTGAATTGTAAAAACAAAGTCTCCTCTAGAAACAGATAAAAAAGCTTCTCACATATTTTCAGCAGAGGATCTTGGCCCTCTGCATAATACCCTCGTATTATTTGGAAGATATCATTGTACTGCGAGAAAGCCAAAATGTCTGTCTTGCGATATAAGACCTGGATGCTCATATAAAGATAAGAACCTTGATTCTGCAGCGCAATAAAAAAAGACTGATAAGTTCAGTCTTTTTTGTAATTTTTTATTTAATTGGAAGCATTATAGATTGCTGCTGATTTTTTAATTTGGTTTCTTCCATTTGATTCTGCCAATTTTTCATCAAGAATATCAAGCTCTTCTCAAACTATACCCATATGATCTTGGTTCTCATCTACAATATCTAAAATTCTCTCTCGAAAACTTGCAAAACTTTGCGCAAATGCTGGATCAATTTGTCACGCGAGTTGATCAAATTTCTTTTGCATATCTCCATCTTTTTTTCTCTGAGAATCAAAGTATTTTTGGAGAGAAGAACTAACTGGCATAGTAAGATAGTAATTATATATTTTTATTTGTGTTTTTTGAGAATACTAGAGACTTCAACGTAGAATATCTATATGCTCTCTTGTTTTTTGTGCAAGCTGATTTTTTTTCATTCTTGCTATTTTATTTTCAATATTCTCTAGTGTTTGTCAGAAGAGGATTTCTTGCTCAGAAACAATTTCTTGCTGGAGTACTCATATTTCTCAAACAATAGAATCAAAATTTTCTAAAAATTTTACTTTTCTCTGAGTAGAAAGTAAGCTATATATTTGGAAAATTTCATACCTATCTTTTGCAGAAAAGTTATGTGCGTCGAGTAATTTTTCAAGTTTTGGATTCATAGTGAAAGACAATGGTAGATTGTAGCTCAGTATATGACTCTCATATGAAAAATCAAAGAATTGTTGTAACAGATGTAACTCATTTATACTATCATACAATTCTCTTTCATACAAAATATATATATTGACTTTTTTCGCCTTTCAAAGTATCTTATATTTTTCTTAATATTTTATAAAAAATCTGTCTCTCTTTCTTGATATTTTTTAAACCATGTTAGCTGTCTTTTTGCATAGTTTCTACTATGCTGCTGAATACTCTCTATACACGCTTCTCTACTTATCTCTCACTCAACATAGGGAAAAAATTCTTTATATCCAATGGTATTCATACCAAAATCTTCTTTTGTATATCATCTATTTAAAAGTTCAAAGAACTCCTTTTCCGCTCAAGAGTCAAACATCTGCTCAACTCTCATATTTATTCTCTCATAGAGCCAAGCTCTGTATTCAGGAGTAAAAATAATATTCTGATTTTCTGGATATCATAGCTGAGAGTCGTATTTATAGCCAGCATTGAGAAATAAAACTTCGTATTTTAGGATTTTTTTAGAGCGAAACTGCATTTTAGATTTTCCAGTTTCTAATTTTATTTCAATTCATCTCTCTACGTATGGCCTATTATTTTCGTGTAGCTCTCGGGCATATTCTGGATCTATTTCCTCTAGTTTTTTATAAAGCTCAGTATTCGTAAGTGCATCGAGCTCAGCTCTGAGTTTTGGATTTGCAGGTATTGTAGGAGCATTTCTCTCAAAAATGAGACTATCAATATAGAGTCAGGTTCCTCATACGAGCATTGGAATTTTCCCAGTACTCCATATATCATCCATAATGCTTTCACATTGCGCTACAAAATCTCACACTGAAAACTTCTCATCAGGAGTAATAATATCAAGCATATGATGGACGACTCACTGCATCTCTTCCCTCGTAATTTTCCCTGTTCCAACATCCATATATGTAAATATTTGCCTACTATCAGTACTGATAATTTGGGTATCTAAATATTTCGCTATTTCAATACTCATATCAGTTTTCCCGCTTGCTGTAGGGCCATAAATAACAATAAGTTTTTTCTTTTTACTGGGTTTTTCCAGAAAATTTCGCAAGATTTTTTCAAACATATTTTAATTTTTTTATTTATCTTCCTCTACTATATAAAAAGTAGAAAAAAATACGAGAAAAAAATTTGACTTTGTCATCATACTCAATAATATCTGTCTCGCTTTAAGAGCACTATGCCACTTTAGCTCAGCTGGTAGAGCACTCGCCTTGTAAGCGAATGGTCGTCGGTTCAAATCCGACAAGTGGCTCCATTGAAAACAAAAAATAAGACCTCGGCTTTAAGAAAATCTTTTTCTCTGAGAAGGACCATTGCTGAGGTTTTCTTATTATTTGGGCAGTTACCAGAGCGGTCAAATGGGGGGGACTGTAAATCCCCTGGCTACGCCTTCGGGGGTTCGAATCCCTCACTGCCCACCATATATAAAAATCTATATACTACCATACGTAGATTTAATTACATTAATGCCCAAGTGGTGGAATGGTAGACACGCTGGTCTTAGAAACCAGTGCCGTAAGGTGTGGAAGTTCGAGTCTTCTCTTGGGCACCAATTCCAAATATTATATATTTTTGTACCGTATTTAGCGGGCAAGTAAAAACAAGATAATTATGAAAAAAGGTATACACCCTGAAAGCAGAGAAGTTGCTTTCGTAGAAAGTTGAGCTGGAAACGTGTTTATAGCACAATCAACAGTTCAAACAGAAAATACATACACACACGAAGGAAAAGAATATCCAAGTGTTTTCGTCGAAGTATCTTCAAAAACTCACCCATTCTATACTGGTGAAAAACGTCTTCTTAAAACTGGTGCAATTGATAAGTTCAATGCTCGTAAGAAAAAAATGGAAGAAATGAATAATAAAAAATAATCTTTCAAAAAACTCTCAGAAAATTCTGAGAGTTTTTTTATTGCTTGAAATCTAAGTTATAAAAATAACCCGCGCAGGCCTGTAAACTCGCGCGGGTCTTTGTCAACTCAGTACAACACGTCGAGGATTACTCCCCGGGATGCATCTGAGGCTGTTCTTGGTTCTGCTCTGCCCATCTTTGTGCCCATTCGGACATCGGGAATTCTGGATCTTTCCCACCAGGATGGGTCATGTACCAGTAATGTCCTGGCTTAATTCCTTTGTTTGTCGTGCCGTCAGTGGTAGAACACATGGTATTTGGCCTCCTTGCCATTAATTTGTACATTCTGTACGTTTTTGTTCCCTAAGGAATCTTATTATCCTCTTGCTATTTTGCCAAGGGATGCCTAGTATGCTATGAATTTGATGAGACTTGTCAAAGTTTTTTCATTGCTTTGAATATATTTTACAGAAAAAATTGACACAGATTTTTTTTCACTATAATAGTTCGCGTATTCAACATAATTTTGTTTAAG
>Ga0100402_1000291_pt1 | contig 59328 bp, 46 predicted proteins | sample CryGeyme20150102_FD_80419 | JGI IMG/M metagenome (GOLD analysis project Ga0100402, IMG submission 80419) | Groundwater microbial communities from Crystal Geyser aquifers in Utah, USA - Crystal Geyser metaG 2015-0102 | ecosystem: Environmental > Aquatic > Deep subsurface > Groundwater | place... | reverse complement strand
GACCCGCATTAGTGGCTACCGCTAGATCAGCAATCGTTGTATCTTCCGTTTCCCCAGAACGATGAGAAATCACTAGACCATAATTAGCTTTTTGAGCCATTTCAATCGCCGCTATGGTTTCACTGAGCGTGCCAATTTGATTAAATTTTATTAAAATCGCATTGGCAACTTTGGCAGATATACCTTCTTGCAAAATTGTGCTATTCGTGACAAACAAATCGTCTCCCACCAATTGTACTCGAGGACCTAGCTGTTCGGTCATTAATTTCCAACCATTCCAATCACCTTCAGACATTCCATCTTCAATACTAATAATTGGGTAGCGGTTAATCAATCGGCTTAGATATTCAACAAATTGTGCTGCATCAAATTTTTGTTTCTCACACGATAGATAATAATAGCCATTACGAAAAAATTCACTACTCGCTACATCTAAGGCTAGCACGAAATCTACCCCCGGCTCGAAACCTGCAGATAAGATTGCTTCCATAATGAGATCTAAAGCAGCTTCATTGGAAGGCAAATCAGGAGCGAATCCTCCTTCGTCACCTACAGCGGTACTTAAATTACGCTGTTTGAGCAATTGTTTTAAGTGGTGAAAAACTTCAACTCCCATGCGTAATGCTTCACTAAAACTATTTGCACCTACAGGTATAATCATGAATTCTTGCAAATCTATGCTGTTATCAGCATGTGCACCACCATTAATAATATTCATCATTGGTACAGGCATGACGTATCGATCTCTCGCTACTAGATGCTGATATAGTGGTCGCTGTGCATTATTTGCCATTGCATGAGCATAGGCAAGAGAAACCGCTAAGATAGCGTTAGCGCCTAGTTTAGCTTTATTTGCAGTTCCATCTAAATCTAATAAAATCTCATCAAGATCCGCTTGATGTAAACTTGTTTTACCAACCAAAGCCGGGGCGATCACCGAGTCAATGTGCGCTACAGCTTTGGTAACGCCTTTACCTAAATAGCGAACTGCGTCACCGTCACGCAACTCCAACGCTTCCCGAGATCCTGTGGATGCCCCAGACGGCACTGCCGCACGGCCATATATTCCATTCGCTAACAAAACATCGGCTTCAACAGTAGGATTGCCCCGTGAATCGATAATTTCTCGGCCATAGATTGCTTTGATTTTTGTCATCGTTGTTTATTTCCTGCCGTTGTTAATTGTTGTTCAATAAAAGGTGACTGTTTTACCGTTTGATCTAACACTTTGAGTATTTCTAACAGCTCTGCCATCATATCTAAAGGAAAAGCGTTGGGACCATCGCTTAATGCTTGGTCTGGTTGAGGATGAGTTTCCATAAAAAGCCCTGCAACTCCCGTGGCTACAGCAGCACGTGCTAATGCTGGGATATATTCGCGTTGTCCTCCTGACGCATTTCCTTGCCCGCCAGGTAATTGTACTGAATGGGTGGCATCAAACACCACTGGACAGTCTGTTTCACGCATAGCGACTAGAGATCGCATATCTGAAACTAAATTATTATAACCAAAGCTGGCACCACGTTCACATACCATAATTTGTTGGTTTCCCGTTGCTCGAGCTTTGTTTACCACATGAACCATATCCCAGGGCGCTAAAAATTGTCCCTTTTTAATATTTACCGGCAACCCTAACGCGCTAACTCGCTGTATATAATCAGTCTGACGACATAAAAACGCTGGAGTTTGCAGTATATCAACCACTGTAGCGACTTGATCTAGAGGGGTATTCTCATGGACATCTGTTAAAACAGGCACTTTTATTGCTTGCTTAACTTTAGCGAGAATTGTTAATCCACGATCAATTCCCAAACCTCGGAAGCTATGTTGTGAGGAACGGTTAGCTTTATCGAATGAGGCTTTGAAAATATAGGGTATCGCCAATTGTTGACAGATTTCTGCTAAGCGACCAGCAACATCTATACAAAGTTGCTCGCTCTCGATGACACATGGGCCAGCAATTAAAAAAAGTGGCTGAGTAAGCCCAACATTAAAGTTATATAATTGCATCACTATCCTTTACAGCCGTTTTCGATTGTTTATGACTTAATTTATTTTGATCAATAGCCGCCTGAATAAAACGAGTAAATAACGGGTGGCCATCCCTCGGTGTTGATGTAAATTCCGGATGCGCTTGAGTTGCAATAAAAAACGGATGATCAGCTACTTCAATCATTTCTACTAAATTATTATCATGTGACCGACCACTTACAATCAAACCATGCTTTTCAAGCTCAGGGATAAATTGATTGTTTACTTCGTAACGATGGCGATGACGCTCTTCAATAATTGATTGACCGTAGATGCTTTGCGCCAAGGAATCAGGTTTCAAGCGGCATTGATAGCTCCCTAACCGCATTGTGCCCCCTAAATCGGATTTTTCAGAGCGCTTATTAATTTTACCTGTTTCAGATAACCACTCCGTGATTAAGCCAATTACAGGATAAGGTGTGTTTTTTTCAAACTCACTGCTATGAGCTTGAGGCATATTTGCTTTATGTCTAGCAAACTCTATCACTGCCACTTGCAAGCCTAAACATATTCCTAGATAGGGAATATTATTTTCGCGCGCATACTGAGCAGCTAATATTTTACCCTCTACCCCACGTGATCCGAATCCGCCTGGGACAACGATGGCATCGCAATCAGTTAATGATTCAGTGCCTGAATGCTCAATTTCTTCAGTATCTACATATTGAATGTCTATTTTAGTATGGGTATGAATGCCCGCATGGACTAATGCTTGGGTGAGTGATTTGTATGAATCCGCCAATTCTATGTATTTACCCACCATTGCAACATGAACCGTTTGCTGAGGATGATTAATAGCATCAATCACTTTTTGCCATTCAGTTAAGTCAGCCTTAGGCGCAGAAATGGCTAGCTTATTGATCACTAGATCGTCAATACCCTGTGCTTGTAGGGTAAAGGGAATGCGATAGATGGTATCAACATCCACTAAGCTTGCCACACCATGCTTTTCAACATTGGTAAATAAAGCAATTTTATCAGTTTCACCAGGCGGTAAAGGTTGCTCACACCGGCACAGTAAAATATCAGGCTGAATACCAATTGTACGTAATTCTTTCACTGAATGTTGCGTAGGTTTTGTTTTGATCTCACCCGCAGTTTTTAGATAAGGCACCAGAGTCAGATGAATAAATAAGGTATCACGAGCGCCTAAATCCATGCGCATTTGGCGGATGGCTTCAAGAAACGGTAAAGATTCTATGTCACCAACAGTCCCGCCAATTTCTATAAGCGCTATATCAACATCACCCGAACCTTTGACAATTTTTTGTTTGATCTCATCAGTAATATGAGGGATCACTTGCACAGTCGCACCTAAGTAATCACCTTGACGTTCTTTACGTAATACATCAGCATATACCCTGCCGGTGGTAAAGTTATTATCTTTAGTCATGGTGGTGCGCACAAAACGCTCATAGTAGCCTAGATCAAGATCAGTCTCAGCACCATCATCTGTGACAAAAACTTCACCATGTTGAAATGGATTCATGGTTCCTGGGTCAAGGTTGATGTAGGGATCAAGCTTAAGCAACGTTACCTTTAAGCCTCGTGCTTCTAACAAAGCTGCTAATGATGCTGCAGCGATCCCTTTACCTAGAGAAGATACAACACCACCAGTAATAAAAACATATTTAGTCATGCAAATTAGTGTACAAATAATGGATAAATAATGGAAAATTATTATATCAGATCAACCATCTGGGGGGAAGCGGGCTTGCATATAGCACAAAGACTTTTATTGGTTAACGCATATTATTTAACACAAAGTGCTCTTCTGGCGCTGCGCTGAAGGCACTAGCGATGCCTTTAAATTAAAACTAGGTACCATTGCTATGTAATCTGTACATTTCGTTGGTAGTTGCTTTTTAATTTTATCTTGTCGCAGAGCTAGCAAATGTCTGCGCGCCCAACTATAACAACTATCACCTCGGCTGAAAAGACTATAATTACCCCCTTGAGCATAAGGTAGATGACCAGTCGCTTCATCTTTATGTACCGAATGATAAAGCTGTAAAACTAATTTACGTTCCAACTGCCAAGCCATTCCAACTAGACTCTCTAAGCCTCTACCCGGTATTCCACGAGGGTTCAATAAAGCATCTAATGCACTTTCACGCTCTGATAGTAGCAGATTGTGCGTGTCTGTATTGATTACAACTTTCGCAAACCCTTCTCGAATGCTTTCTCCGTCAACACGGGTCGCTAGATCAAATCGCCAAAAAAAGAAGCGTCCAAATGCATCCATTCCCTCTACCAATATGAATACATGCTGGCGATTGTTCTTTGATTTTTCATTACGCACCAACGCGACTTGCCATAAACTGTAATCCAAGACATTATCAACACTCAAATAACTCATGACTAAAGCACGTTTGACAACCGCATCAGCAAAGCTAACGGGCTTAGGCAGCGATCTTATTTGCTGCCCATGATTAATGGCTAGATCATCGGGTTGAGCAGGCTCACCAAGCGCGTTGTTTTGTTGTAATAATTGCAGATTAACTGCTGTCAACCCATGGGTATCGGTAATATTAATTGCATTACACGCCAGGTTTAAGTCAATACTATTATGTATAAGCTTAACATATACGGAATTACTTTCGAGCCATACACGAAATGTCAGTGCACCTTCTTTGCAGCCTGTAACCAGTAAGTATTGGTTATCTAATGTTAAGGCTAAATCTTGAATGACCATCGGTATATTTTTCAACTGATAGATAAGCTTACAAGTTCGAGTGTCAAAAATCAGTATATCGTTTGATAGATTGGTTACTGCCACCCAGCGTTTGTCTGCTGCTAATATCAAGCAACAGATATCAGCTCCAACCGGTAAAGTAGCGATGCGTTTTTTGTCTTTGATACGATAAATTAAAACGTCTTTTTCACCATAGACTAGCCATTCGTTATCCGCACTCAATGTCATGTTATTCATTGCCGATATAGAATTAATTTCCCAATGAAGACGCCCTTTCTCGAGATCCCACATATAAGTATTAAATCCTCCAACTGATTTGAAAAAAAATTCTGCAGAGCTTAAAAAAAACTTTAGAAGATTAGGCACTTGCGAATGTGGCAATACTTGCTTCATTTCAGTAATCTGCAGATCATCTAAAACTCTTATAATCAAGTAATGGTTATTAAAAACAGCCATCTGAGTAGACAAAGTATAAATTAACCCATAATGGAATTTTTGCACTTCATCAGTTAGTTTGTTTTTAATATATACTGTGTGTTTAAATATTGATTTATCGAGACGAGTCACAGCTTCAATGTCAAATCTATCATTATTGATGCTTGGATGATAATTTGATTTTTTAAATGTGGGCAGAAAATTGGGTATTCGTGGATAAGCGAGACTTAATTCATGCCGTTTAAATGGTATAAAATGAAGGCCATTGCTGATTGCCAAACAGAAATTTAATTCATTAAATTTTAAATCATGGGGATTTGAAAAAGAATAGAACAGCACTGTCATTTTTTTATTGTATTTTTCAATATAGGATTCATAGAAAGCATCAGGAATATTTTCGGGCTTCGGAAGCGCGTATAAATAATTTCCAGTCATTAAGTTCCAAAAATGCAAATGAGTGCTGGTGTGTGCTGCGACTAAATCTTTTTTAGGGCTAAAGGCAAGCTCATTCATTTCATCTAAATTTTCAGGAATAGGTATAATTTTCTTTATTAAGAGATTTTGAAGATTATAGAGCTTCATGACGTTGTCACAAATAACTATTAAGTTCTTGCCATCCTGACTTAAGCGACAAGGTCCATTACATTTAATCGTCTTAATTGGAATCAAAGAACCACCACTATAGGATTCAAGAGAAAAAACTAACACCCTTTTTGTAACTTCTAGTTTATACTCTCGTGCGACTAAAATATCGCTTTCAGCGCAAGTACTTAGGACGACAATTTCATCTTTAGTTTTATACTGACCCAGAAAATTTTTCTTGTCGTAATCCCAAATTTGTAGATAACCAAAGTCGTTATCAGGATTACCATCTAGTTTTTTATCAAAATTGAAACTATAAGCCAAATAAGAGTTTTTCGAAGCACAAAAGGTGATTTTGAAAATTTGTCCTAGAGATACTTCATGATCATTCATTTTTTGAATTTCAGAGGGTATTAGTTCCGCTATCCAGCGATTGTTTCTAATATCAAGAATTTTTATGGCGCCATTAAATCCTCCACAGGCGACAAACTGTTGGTTAGAATGAAGTGTTAGGCAAGTCACAGGTTTAATATTTATCACATACATTAAAACATTCAAGAGAGTCAAGGAGCTTGATAAGCTTAAGTACCATTGATTGAGTTTCTTTCCGTCAAAACTGTATTGTGTAATATATCCGAATGAATCTCCCACCAATAGCCATTTACCATCTGAGGCGATTTGCAATGACGTGATGGTACATTGATGCTTAAACGCTGGGAGCTCGTATAAATCTAATCCTTGAGTGCGAGCTCGACTAAAATTCGCGCCAGATAAAAAAGCATTTTGAAAACTTACATTCGTTAAATCAGCACCTTCAAAATTTGTCTCATTGCATAAAGCGTTATTAAGAAATGCGCCTGGAATTTGTATACCTCTAAAATCTCTTCCACTGAATGATTCACCCGCAACATTTAAAATAGTAATCGCATTGGCTGCTGCATTTGATACTCTTGGTTCTCCCTTAGATCGCTCTATCATTTGATACAATAAATATTTGAAATATATGTCTACACGAGCTTTATCCGCTAGTAAATTGATGATAGATGACTCTGTGGTAAACAAATTTTCATTGAAATCTAATTCTTTAAAATAGTGTTGATTATCAAAATCATCAAGATAAAACTTTGCTTTTTCATGCGCTCCTTGAAAAAGCATTTTAGCTGCTAAAAACTCAACCAGTGATTTATGCAAAAATCTAAAGTTATTTCCAACTGTTTTTAATAAACAGCCAGATCGAATCAGATTAATTTTTTCTTTTGAGATTGGCTCATCTCTAAAATATGGGTATTTTCCAGGAGATGGAATCACTAATGCCGGATGAGCAGTGTCTTCAGGACTCAAATTGACATTGATTTTTCCATCGCCTAAATTCAAAGCTAGACGAGCTAGATTTTCAGAATAAGTGAGTAAGCATTCTTTTAATCGGCAAATACTAGCAGCTTCGTCTTCTCTTTTTAAGTCAATTAAGCATTCTCGTTTTTCTCGGTCTGACCATATTCGTGTGGCCTGCTTCGTCAGCCAATCATCAATAAAATATTGATAAATCAGGTAGCGGCTGATCGTATGATCCTGATAATGCTGCTCGTGAGAAATTATCGTAGGTAGTATTTGTACAATTGCACTTAAAATAAATGGCGTTTGTGCTAAATCATACAGGTTTACAAGACGATCTAGATACGTCTTAGGACGAAACCAATCTAATACTTCAGGGTCAACCACTTTTATTTCCAGCTGTGATCTTTTCAATATAGACGTATCAAACTGAAATTTTTGATACTCATCAAGCCATGCTTGTTTGACTAAATCCGTTTGCTGTATTTCTTCAAGAGGAAATAGTGGCAACACTTTAGGAGAATAATCATGAGGAAGATTTTTAACATAAGAACGCACGTAAGCTTCTATTTGACTTGCTTCAAAAGAACACAAATCAAAAACTTTATAATGACCTATATCAGCTGGCGAACGAAAGATAGCGTGATAACTTTCCATATTTTTTTTATAATGAATGAATGCTTCAGGTCTACAGGTACTCAAGGCTTTCAAATATGGCCAGCCTTCATCAGCCCAGAAACCACTGGAGCAATACAAGTTACTCGTCACCACACCAGGCGCCAATTCATCCCAACCGTCCATGATTGGACATAACTGAAAAAGTCTTAATTGACAAGCATCTTTTAACAGTTGGATTTCCTCGAGAAAAAGTCCATTTTGAGCGATAAACGTTTCTAGTAACGGTTTTTTCTGTACCGGAGTCATGCCTAAAGATGGCATCCAAATCCACAACGGTAGACTATAGAACGATAATACGGTTTTTTCAATATCTGACCCTTTTGATGACACCTGCCTATTCTCTGTTTTTAATATCTTTTGCCAATACTGATTTTCAGTTCGTAGTAATCCCCCCAAATTCAACTGAATAAACCGATACCAAGTTCGGTGAGCAATATACAAACTTAGCAACGTTTTACCCATTCCTGCATCACCCGTTAATAATAATGAAGATAATTTTGGATCTTCAATAAAATCGGTTAAGCATTCGAAAGCGGAATATTCAGCACCCGTGTCTCTATCTACAACTTGTGGTTCAATATATAAATCAAAAGTCTTACAATCTAATTGGTGATTAAATAATCGGTGTAACCGTTCAATTAGTGTATCAAGTTGAAAATATTCGTCAGGCGTCAGTGGGATGCCTCTAGACATCATGAGCCTCCTGAAATTGTAATTATTATACTAATCGACAAATAGAATTGGGTATGCTTTCTGGCTGACTATGACTACATTCTTTTTCATTTTGAAGAAGACGACTAGGTATCGACATCGTAATCTCTTCAATTTTAGTCGGTAAGCTTCGAGTGATATGTTCAAGCTGCAAATCTCTTAGTTTTTCTCTTGCCCATGTAAAACAACTATGTCCCGAAGGGGAAAATATTGTATCTCCAATGATTTTTGATACAGGATTTGATGACAGAAAACCGTGGCTTTTTTCGTCAGAATTCGGCGCTGTTTTAGGTGCCGTTGCTACATCACCTGACATATTATAAGGGCGGTTCAACTGATCTTTTGAAGCTTTTACTAGTTGATGTAACTCTTCTCCTTTTTCACAACTCAATTGCCAGTGTATTCCTTGCACTTGCTCATACCTTAAAAAATCTTGTATTAAAGTTTTTTCTGATAGAACCTGAGCCACATTCGACTCTTTGATATAAATATCATATTCTTTAGACTCACTACTAATGAATAAATCATAGCGACGCAATAATGTCCGGCCTGATTCATAACTACCTTGCACAATGATAAATGCATGTTCTGGATTGCTTCCATGTGGTTTACGTAGTAAAGACACAACCCATACACTTTGAGTCACTTCAAAATTATTATTTAATAGACTAGTCATTACCATTCACCTTTAATCTTATTATTTAGATACTTGATGAAAAATATAATATATCAAACACTCAGCATTTGTCAATTATAAGATGAAAAAATCGATGAATATCATCTAACAATTTATTATCAATTTTTTGAATAAGATGGTTTACGGCTTATTATTTTTTGAAGCTTGTTGTTCATTATTATTAATCGACAGGCTTTGTTGGTTGATCGGTTGTTTCCCAGCAGAAGCCATCGGGTTATCGGCTTTAACTGTAACAAAAGATTTAAATTTGCTTATAAAATTGCTTATTTTGTTACTCAATTTCGATACACGATCCATCACAGAATCAATGTTTTTCATAAACGATTCTGTATTTGAAATTTCTTTTTTTGCCTTGTGCTCAGCTTTGAAAATTTTATTTAATTTACGCTGACATGATTTGACTTGTTTTGAAAGTTTCGAAGATTGACTTGATGCATCATGCAATTCATTTCTTTGTTGTTTTAAAATTTCATTTAACGTTTGCTGTTTCTGGCTCAATTTAGACAAGCGGCCTTCAGATTGTCGCATATGAGCTTCAGGATTTATTTTTGATTCCGGATGTAAATCTTGGTAATTTTTCTTTGCGGCATTCATTTCTAATTCGGCACTGGTTTCCATCACAGCATATTGATTTTTCTTAATCATTACCATGTGATGCTTATGGCCCATTTTCATTAGTTGAAATTTATTCTCTTTAAGTTCTTTTTGCAGTTGAAAAATCTCTTGATGATAATGTCCTGGGTATTGTATCTGATGATCTTTTAAAATTTTCAATTCATCGAGTTTCATTTTACGTAATTTTAATAAATCTATTTTTTGCAAACGCACTCTTTCACTGGTTCTTTGGGCAGCCTTGTGTAATATTTTAGATCTGGATAATTTTTTCTCGGCCATTTTTAAAGATTCAACGCCAGGCATTATTTTCTTAATTTCAGATTTATTTTTTTCAAATTGATCTTTAATATCATTCAGATTTTTTTTAATAGTTTTTTTCTTGTTCAATGCTAAACTAGCTTGATCTTTTTTTTCATTTAAAATGGTTTTTATTCCTTGCGCTTGTTTAGCGTAAGCTTTTCTATTATCTTTGGCTTGTTCAAGGTTAGTTTGAGCTTGACTCAACATATCTTTCGTTACTTGTTGGTGCACCGAGAGTTTATCCTGTACCACAGCTAATTGATGAGCCTGACTAGACATTGCTTCGGTAGTCATGGCTTTTACAGATGTAATTTGCTCCAATTTTTTAGCGATTCTGGTATTGATACGTTTTATTGCTTTCAAGTCATTTACAAGTTTTTTATTCATCATTAGCCTTTTATCTATACTCTTATAGATAAGTATATCGTTTTATTATTAAAGCTATATTAATGCTATTGAAACACCATATATCATCACTAATTTTTTTCGATAGTATATTAGTGGTAATTGGCTACGTAACCAAGGCGGAATTCGCCACTCTTGAAAGCATTTTTTAAGAGGGTGGCTACCCACTCTATCAGTTGGATGGATGCGCTCACCCCCCCGGCGAAACCTAACTTCCACAGTGGTTTCTGCTGATAAGCCAAGTGCATGCTTGACTAACTCAGGATCTAATTCACCAACAGGCGTCTGTAACGGTGCACTTAAATTCCATCGACTCACAAAATTATGGGTCTCTGGCATATTTTTTTTGGTAATATATAAACACTGCTGGAAACGTCTACAGCAATGTTGACCAAAAGTTATTAATGGCTGACTATCACTTGATGCATTGAGCATCACATTTTGCAAACTAATTAGCTGAGCACGAGTTAAATTTGTCAAATTATTTTGCTCATGTAACCAAAATCGTAACACTAAGCGTTGCTGCTGGGATGAAAGCTTCGCTAAAGGAACAATTTTTAACTGATCCACTTGTTCTACCTGGCAAAGTTGATAAAGTTGCGCTGCATACTCATTCAGAAGTTGCTCAGCTTCAAAAGCATTCTTTTGTAAACTCAAAATTTGCTGATTAATTGTAGGAAATCGCTCTTGTAAAAATGGCACTGCTTGGTGTCGAATGATATTTCGAGTGTATTTGACGTCAAAGTTTGATTCATCAGTGACATAGGTCAATTGATATTGCTTCGCATAAGCCTCTAATTCAGCTCTAGAAACATTCAACAATGGTCTTAGTAGATAGCCTGTAGAAAATCTTACTAACGCAGGTATACCCGTTAACCCAGTAATTCCGCAGCCACGAATGATATGGCCTAATACAGTTTCTACTTGGTCATCCGCATGGTGTGCCGTCAAAATTATCGTACCTTTGATGGCATACTGTTTTAAAATTGCGTAGCGAGCTTCTCTCGCAGCAGCCTCATAACCATGCCTACTTTTGCCGATGCTTACTTGATGGGTGCTACATGGCACGCCATGCTTCTTAGCTTGTTGCTCACAATGATTTTGCCAGACTAAAGCGTTTGGACTCAATTGATGGTTAACATGCACTGCTTCCAAAGCTATTCCAGGTAAAGGATTTTTTGTAAGCATATGGAATAGAACAGTAGAATCTAGACCCCCACTATAAGCAATAACGAATCTATTAATAGGCTTATTGAGTTGATTGAGATAATCAGTAACGAGTGCATCAATCTTTAAACACATAATTCATGCATTTTGCATAACGTTGTTGCAATAATGTTTGCGTATCCATCGTTTGTAAACCATGTAAATTTTTGATTAAAGCATGCTTAATGTTCTCAGCTGTTTGGCTGACATTGCGATGTGCGCCTCCTAGCGGTTCTGCAATGATTTCATCGATTAACCGTAATTTTAATACATTTTCAGCATTGACGCCTAATGCTGAAGCCGCCTCAGGGGCTTTAGCGGCATCTTTCCATAAAATTGACGCACAGCCCTCGGGTGATATCACTGAATATATACTATATTGCAACATCAATACTTTATCGCCCGTCCCAATTGCAAGGGCACCGCCCGACCCCCCTTCGCCAGTTATCACGCAAACAATAGGCGTTGCTATGCCAGGAATCTCAAATAAATTTCTGGCTATTGCTTCACTCTGATTACGCTCTTCTGCACCTATACCAGGGTAAGCCCCTGCAGTGTCTATAAAGGTAATAATAGGCATAGAAAATTTCTCTGCCAGTTTCATCACTCGCAGTGCTTTACGATAACCTTCTGGATGAGACATACCAAAATTACGGTGTAATTTTTCTTTGGTTTTACGCCCTTTTTCATTACCGATCACCGCTACCGGTTGACCATTAAGACGTCCGATTCCAGTAATCATTGCCGGATCATCACGATAATGTCTATCCCCATGTAGTTCATTAAAATCTGTAAAAATTCGATTGATGTAATCGCTAAAATGTGGACGCATTGGATGCCTAGCAATTTGAGTAATTTGCCAAGGGTTTAAGTTAGCGAAAATCGACCGTGTCAACTCTTCACTTTTTTTACGTAAGCGTGCAATTTCTTCGCCAATGTTTAATTCATGATCAGACGTAACCAACCGTAATTCTTCGATTTTAGCTTCTAATTCTGCTATCGGTTGCTCAAGCTCAATAAAATTCTGGTACATCTTTGTTAACTTCTTTAAATCATCGACAATGTTTAAAGGTAATTTTGCCTTAATCTCTCCGTTATCGCCAGAATTGCTTTACTTAACGCAACATATTGGTTTATTTTCAATCAAGCATTAGTATACTAATTGGACAGAATGAGCACCTAATAAATCATGAATTTTCTCTAGACAGGCGTCTTCAGGGTTGATTCGCCATTGGTTTGAGCACTTTAAATGAACCCGATATTCAACATGTTGATAACATAACTGTAAAGGGCAAATACCTGGCTGAAAACTGGCAAGAATATTTTGTAACTGATCTAAAATTACACTATCGATGTCTTGTGGCAAATGAATAATACATCGACGTAACTGACTTTTTCGTGCTTCAACGAGACTGGTAATACTCTGGCAGCTCATACGCAAACCACCATTGAACTCATCAGTACTCACTTCACCCTCAACCACAACGATTGTATCTTTTTCCAATAGGTTTCTAGATTTTTGAATAACGTCTGAGAATACTGCAAGTTCAATACGTCCTGTTTGATCTTCCAGGCTTAAAAATGCCATCCTATCCCCGCGTTTCGTTTGCAAAAAGCGTAATTGTGCAATACGAGCAGCAATCGTCACTTGGGCATCCAAGGCCTCAGAAAGCTCATTGATTTTACGCGGAGCTAATTGCTCTAATTCTGCTTGATAGTGATCCAGAGGGTGGCCACTTAAATAATATCCAAGCGCTGATTTTTCGTAATCTAATTGTAATGGCATTGGCCATAATGCTGCTTCAACGTAACTGTACGCTTGCTGCATCTGAGCTGTTTCAAACATCTGAAACAAATTAGCTTGACCACGTGAATCATCACGAGTGGCTTGTTCTGCTAGTTTTAAAGCTTTTTCCACCGATGCCATAAGGACCGAACGTTTTTGATCGAAACAATCCATTGCACCGCTTTTAATTAGCGCTTCAATCACTCGACGATTAATTTTTCGAAGGTCTAATCGTTTACAAAAATCAAATAAGCTCGTATAGACCCCATGTAACTCTCGCTCGCTACTTAATTCCTCTATTGCCGACTCACCAACGCCTTTAATAGCGCCTAAGCCGTAAATAATCTGTTGTTCTTGATTAACTGTAAATTTATAAAACCCTTGATTAATATTGGGTGGCAATAGAGTAATTTTCAATTGCTGACAATCATTGACAAAATTAACTACTTTATCAGTATTATCCATATCTGATGATAACACGGCAGCCATAAATTCCGCAGGATAATGAGTTTTCAACCAAGCCGTTTGGTAAGCTAATAGCGCATAAGCTGCAGAGTGTGATTTATTGAAACCGTAGCCAGCAAATTTTTCCATTAAATCAAATATATAAGTGGCGGTATTTTCTTTGACCCCACGTTTTACAGCACCACTAAAAAAAATTTCTCTTTGTTTCGCCATTTCTTCAGGTTTTTTCTTACCCATTGCTCGGCGTAATAAATCTGCTCCTCCCAGGGTGTAACCTGCTAACACTTGAGCGATTTGCATCACTTGCTCTTGGTATAAAATGACCCCGTAGGTAGGACTCAAAATTGGCTCCAATTCAGGATGGGGGTATTCGACTTTTGCGCGACCATGTTTCCTATCGATAAAGTCATCAACCATTCCTGATTGCAACGGCCCGGGTCTAAATAGAGCAACCAGCGCGATAATTTCTTCAAAATGATCCGGTTGCAACCGTTTGATTAAATCCTTCATTCCACGTGATTCTAACTGAAATACTGCTGTGGTTTGGCAACGCTGTAATAACTCAAATGTTGCAGTATCATCCACTTGAATCAGACTAATATTGATTTCTTGTCGTCTAGTTTGAGCGATGGCCTGAAGTGCCCAATCGATGATGGTTAATGTTCTCAGGCCAAGAAAGTCAAACTTCACAAGGCCAATAGTCTCAACATCATCTTTATCAAATTGGGTCACTATTTGTTGTGAATCTGGCTCACAATAAAGCGCACAAAAATCAGTAAGCTTGGTGGGAGCTATGACAACCCCACCGGCGTGTTTGCCCGCATTACGGGTGATGCCTTCGAGTTTTTGTGCCAAATCAAGTAACTCTTTTACCTCATCCTCTTGTTGATACCGCTCTGCAAGTTGCTCTTCTTGCACTAATGCTTTTTTAAGCGTCATCCCAAGCTCAAAAGGAACTAATTTTGCAATTTTATCTACAAAACCATAAGGGTAGCCTAACACCCTACCTACATCCCGTACCACAGCTTTAGCAGCCATCGAGCCATAGGTGATAATTTGTGAGACACATTCTCTACCGTATTTTTCTGCCACATACTCAATGACTCGATCACGCCCATCCATACAGAAATCGATATCAAAATCTGGCATCGATACTCTTTCTGGATTAAGAAATCGCTCAAACAGTAAGTCATAAGCCAGAGGGTCTAAATCCGTAATTTGTAGAGCATAAGCCACTAATGATCCAGCACCCGAGCCACGGCCTGGGCCGACAGGGATCTTATGCTGTTTAGCCCATTGGATAAAATCAGCAACAATTAAGAAATAACCAGCAAATCCCATATTCGAGATAACTTCTATTTCTTGGTCTAAGCGTGTTTGATAAGCAGACAAATCATGCTCAACATTGATTAAAGCTGATGATTTGTGCAAGCGCATTTGCAAGCCCTGATTTGCTAAATTACTAAAATAGCTGTTAATGGTTTGTCTGGCTGGGACAGGAAACTCAGGTAGATAATAAGTTCCTAAATCGAGGCTTACATTACAGCGTTTAGCGATTTCAACACTATTCCTGAGTGCGACCGGCAAATCTGCAAATAACTGTTGCATTTCACTTTCATTACGCAAATATTGTTGTTGTGTGTGTATGCGTGGGCGTTTAGGGTCTGCTAAAACCATTCCTTGATTGATGCTGACTCTTGCCTCATGAGCTTCAAAATCATCTGCCGCAAGAAAGCAAACTGCATTAGTAGCCACGATAGGTATCGAATACATTTGGGCAAGCGGGATTATTTGCTCTAAATATGTTTGCTCTTGAGGCCTTCCGATGCGTTGAATTTCAATATAGAATCGCGTCGGAAACCATTGTAGATATTGTTGTAAACTGGCTTTTGCAGCATCTAAATTATTGTTTAATAAATGCTGACTAATATCTCCTTTTAAGCCTCCAGAAAGAATAATTAACCCTGCATGATAATCTCTTAACCAAGTTTTTTGTATCCGTGGTTCTCCAGACTTTTGACCTTCAGTGTACGCTTTTGAGATCAAACAGGTTAAATTTTGGTAGCCTGTCAGATTTTGACATAAGGCAATGAGAGAAAATGGTGGTTGATTGATGTCTTCAACGATTAATTCACAGCCAAATATCGGCTTGACACCTGCATTCACTGCATTTTTGTAAAACTTGATAGCAGCAAATAAATTCATTTTATCCGTCAGAGCAACAGCTGCCATTTGAGTTTTTTGCGCATGCTCGAATAGCGCTTTAACCTTGATCATTCCATCACTCATGGAAAATTCACTATGCAGATTTAAATGTATAAAATTTGGCATCTAAAAGTCACAATTAATTTTGTTCAAAGCATATCACATCCTATCATCTAGAGAGAACAAGGATTAGAAATAACTGAATGATGAAGATTGACTAGCTCTAAAGAATGGCAAATAGTTAATACTGTAGCGTGATCCATACAAGCAAGGAAATGCTGATAAACAGTCTCAGCTAATCCTTTGTCCATTCCTGCAACAGGCTCATCCATTATCATTAACTCAGACTTGGCTGCGCAAGCACGTACTAAATTTAAACATCGCTGTTCACCTATAGATAACTCATGGTGCCAATCATTGACTTCATTCAATCGGCCAATTAGATGTTCCAAAAGAAATTCTTCTAGCCATAGTTGCAATTTTGTATCAGCCGTGTCATTTGGTTGTGAATAAAGCAACACTTGACGTAATGTGGCCACTGGAAAATATAACGCTTGTGGAATAACTTTGAGTTGATGGGGACGAATAATTTTTCCTTTTGCATATGGCCAATTACCTTGCAAGACATGCAGCAAAATCGATTTGCCCGACCCACTTGGGCCCATCAATAATTTTTTTTCACGAACCTTCACGTGAAAGTTGAACTTTGCAATCTGAGTGAATTTAGGTGAATATATCGTTACGTTTTGCACGGTTAAAATCGCTTGCTTTTGACGCTGCAAAATGCAATTAGCCATCTTTTGCTGTTGTACCTGCGCAATTGTTTGATCCAATCCGTCTAACCGTAGTTTAACCGCTTTCAATTGAGTTAAAGTTAGCGTTTGCTGAGCAACAAACATCATAGCTTGCTGGACATATAAATATGCGTGACCTATTCGATACAGTGTCCCAAGTGTGATAATACCTGTAAAAAACGCTGGAGCTGAGGCAACATACGGCAACATAGAGGTCATATTGCTCAACAGGTTCAAACTAAAGAGCACATGAATTTTATAGTGCATTCTTTTTTTAAAGTTATACCATAGTTGAATTAAATTATTGTTAAAATAATCAATTTCACTATCTTCACCTTGCATTTGAGCAATTGATTCACGATATTCAATGACACGTAGTAAATGAGAGCGCATTTTTGCTTCTAATTGCTCTTGACTAAAATCAAGCGCTACCAATGGCTTGCCAAATCTATAAGTCACCCAGTTAGTCACGATTGAAAATACGAGCGTTAACCAAAATATATAACCATAAATTGTGATTGTATAACTTCCAATATGATAAGTTATCGTGGGAGATAAATGCCAAAGGATTGCTCCAAAAACAGTTAAGCTCATTAGTTGGGTAAATAAATTAATCGATAAATCAACAATAATTTGAGTAAAGCTCGCAATATCTTCGCTTATTCTTTGATCCGGATTATCGATTTTATCGCATGTTAAATAAATTTTAAAAAATGCGGCATTTTTTAACCACTGTCTTACCGTGTAACGGCTTAGATTTATCCGCCAACGGAATTGTAAAATTTGCTGAAGTAGCTCTTTGCCTATAAACAAAATTGCTATGGCTAATACCAATAATAAAAAGTTTTTAATATTAGTATAAAATAAGATTTGATTTTTTTGCTGCAAAGCATCAAAAAATATTTCTGTCCAGCGATTAAGCTGGTAATTCAAATACACATAGCAAGCATTTGTTATCAGCAATACGATGATCAATACGGTAATGAGTTGATTTTGTCGAGTATAAAGTGGTTTAATCATACGCCACCATGATCGACCTAAATCCCATTGAGTATGGTTTTTTGTATGCTTTGGCCTAACTCTAACGGTCTCTGTTATCATTACTTGATTTGAGTTGAATGCATGCTTTAACTGGCGCAAAACTTTTTCGATGGATAGCACATATACCATGTTCACTCAATGCAGTTAAGTGTTGTCGGGTAGGATAACCTTTATGCTTAGCAAAACCGAATTCAGGGTATTGCTGATCATATTCACACATCAATCGATCTCTAGTCACTTTGGCAATAATCGACGCAGCCATGATAGCAGGCAAATAATTGTCGCCACCCACATAAGCTTGATTATTTGCTGAAAAATCTGGGACTCGATTGCCATCGATCTGAGTGTGTGTAGGTTGAATGCTTAAATTTTCAAGCGCACGCTGCATTGCAAGCATGCTCGCATGAAGAATGTTAATTTGATCAATCTCTTCGACACTAGCACTGCCAATCGCAACCGCTTGAGCTTGCTCAAAAATCAATGTATACAACAAATCTCGCTTTGCTTCAGATAATTTTTTTGAATCTGCAAGCGCCGGTAAATCATATTGTGGAGGCAGTATGACAGCTGCTGCAACCACCGGCCCAGCAAGAGGGCCTCGGCCCACTTCATCAACCCCAGCAATTATTTTAACCGTCATTTTGAGAACCTTTGCGGTTGGCATATTCTTCAGCAATATAATTTGCCGCTTTAATAAGTGCTTTATCAGTCAATGGCTGGCGTAGCGCTTGATATTTTTGCTGAAGCTCAGCTATTTTTTCAGGGTGCTGTAACCAATTCAGAATTTCACGTGACAGAGTCTCAGGTGTCGCCTGCATTTGAATAAGCTCTGGAACGATACGCTGTTGAGCCAATAAATTTGGTAAAGCCACATGCTCAACGTTTACTAAAAGTTTAGCTATCCAATAGGTTAGTTTTGATAGTTGGTAGGTAACAACCATTGGTTTACCTAAAAGCATTATCTCTAAGGTTGCCGTGCCGGCTGCAGTCAACACACAATCAACACCTGCAATTGCTTCACGGAAACGGCCTATAATGATAGAAATTTTTAATGAAGGCGCATATTTTTCATAAGACTTTAAAAAATGCCGTTTTTGCTTTTCATTAATCAAAGGTAAAACGAATTCACTACCAGGTAATTCTTGTTTAATTTTTAAGGCAGTCAATAAAAACAATTTGCTGTGACGTAGAAGCTCACCCTGACGACTACCGACTGCTAAGCCAATAATAGGTCGCTGTTGCTTTATTTCTTTAATCACTGGTTGAATCACATCTGCAAATGGATGCCCACAGTATTTTGCTTTAACTTGATAAGGTTCATAAAACTTAGCTTCAAAAGGAAATTGAGTGAGCATGAGGTCAATTGAGCGCTGAATTTTTTTCACACGATAACGTCGCCAAGCCCAAACTTTTGGACTGTTGTATTGTACAGTAAAAACACCCTGGCTCTTTATATATTTAGCAATCGTCAAATTAAAATCAGGCGCATCTATACCAATATAGATGTCAGGCTTGAATTCATGCAAAAAGGTTATGAATTGCTGCCGGCAGCGATATAAACGCGGAAGGCTAGTTAAGATCTCTGCTAGACCCATCACCGCTAGTTCTTGACAGTCAATGATTTGCTCACACCCTTGCGAGACCATATGTTCACCAGAAACACCCGCAATGACGCAATTGGGAAATTTTTGTTGGAGTTGAGGGATGAGGTGCGCAGCTAATAAATCACCTGAAGTTTCTCCCGCTGCGATTGCTATTTTAAGCGGAGTAGGCATGATTAACGGGTCACGCCACGTTCAGCAGACTCCAAACCGTCAATTAATAATTGCACTTCAGGAACTGAATCTAGCATTTCAGTCAGCGCATTTATGGCGTTAGGCACAGTAAGGCCTTGACGATAAATAATTTTATATGCACGCTTTAAGTTGGTGATGCTCTCATTTGAAAACCCTCGGCGTTTTAACCCAACCATATTTAAACCACATGGCTCAGCGGGTATATCAGAGACTAAGACGTAAGGCAAGACATCTTTTACAACTAATGTTTTAGCGGCGACAAAGCTGTAAGCACCGATCGTTGTAAATTGTCTTACTGCTGAAAAACCACTGATCGTAGCGTAATCTTCAACCACAACATGGCCTGCAAGCGTCGCATTGTTTGCAAAAACAGTCTCGTTTCCGATGATACAGTCATGCGCCACATGTACGTAAGCCATCAGTAAATTACCGTTACCGATTACAGTTTCACCATTATCGCCGCCACGATTTAATGTAACGAATTCACGAATAACGTTGTCATCGCCAATTCTTAAATAAGCATCACCGCCCTTGAACTTTTTATCTTGTGACGCTTCGCCAATCGACGAAAATTGATAAAAATGGTTATGCTCACCAATTTCAGTCGGGCCTTTAATGACACAGTGTGAACCAATCACAGTGTGCGCCCCAATAGTCACATTAGGGCCTATAATCGCATAAGGCCCAACTTCGACATTGTTAGCAAGTTTTGCACCAGGATCAATAATGGCAGTCGGATGAATCACTTTACATTTCTCCTTTTCGCACGCTGATAATTTCCGCAGTACATGCTAATTCACCATCAACACTAGCAGTGCCAATTATTTTCATCACATCACGTTTATTGCGCAACACTTCAACATGCAAGTTTAATTGATCGCCCGGCTCAACAATACGTTTAAATTTCGCATTATTGATTCCAGCTAAAAAATATATTTCTTCTTCAGGCGAATTACGAGTTGAAACAAAAGCTAACACACATGCAGCTTGAGCAAGCGCTTCCACTATCAATACGCCAGGCATCACCGGCTGTTTAGGGAAATGTCCGGCGAAAAAGTGTTCATTGATAGTGACATTTTTTATTGCTGTTAATTCTTTTCCAGCTTGATAAGATAACACTTTATCGACTAATAAAAATGGGTAGCGGTGTGGTAAATATTTTAATACCTCTGCGATATTCAACTCATTCATGAATTATAATTCTCCTATCAGTAGAACGTTTTTTAACATGACTCTGCCTAAGTCAATTTTTCGAGTTTTGATTCAAGTTCTTTGATGCGCTTCGCCAGAGTGTCAAGTTGTCGAAAACGTGCAGCATTACGCTTCCACTTATCATGAGGCTCAAAAACTGTTCCAGAAGAATACACCCCCGGCTTTTCTATGCCCTTAGTCACCATAGTTTGGCCAGTAACAACCACATGATCAGTGACATTGAAGTGTCCAGTAAAGCCCACCATTCCTGAAATCATACAGTGCTTACCAATGGTCACACTACCAGAAACTCCAGAACAAGCTGCCATTGCAGTATGCGCCCCAATGGTAACATTATGACCAATTTGGATTTGATTGTCTAACTTGACCCCTTCACCGATGACTGTGTTTCCTAATGCACCTCTATCAATCGTTGTGTTAGCACCGATTTCGACATCATTACCTACGATCACTCGACCAAGTTGCGGAATTTTTAACCATTGCCCATCAGACTTAGCTAATCCAAACCCATCTGATCCTAAAACTGCACCACTATGGATGGTTACGTTATCACCAATCGTGACTCCATCATAGATTGTCACATTTGCATGCAAGGTTACATGTTCACCAATTTGACAATCATCTCCAATAACAACTCCTGGATGGATAATGCCCTTTGCGCCGATGTTTACCCGGTTGCCTATCACCACGTTTGCAAGCAATGTCGCACTTGCATCAATTTGACAATCCTCACCAACCACTACCGATGAATGAATTCCTTGAGCATAAGTTTTATTAGATATAAATAACTGCGCAGCCTTAGCATAGGCAACATACGGATCATCAACGACTAACGCATGACAAGGACAAGCATTAACAAATTCCTTAGTAAGAATCACTGCACTGGCCTGTGTCGTTGATAAATGCTTTTGGTACTTGGAATGACTTAAAAAGCTCAAATCACCAGCTTTAGCTTGATGAATGGGCTTTAGGGAAGAAATTTGGTAATGACCATCCCCAATAACTTCTGCACCAATGTGGTCGGCAATCGTCTGAAGTTGTAACATTAATTACTTGCTCCAGTTTTAGCTTTTGGGTTTTTCTAATTCTTTGATAACCTTGTCAGTGATATCAATTTTGTTACTTGCATAAGCAACCGTTTCACTTTGCAATATCAAATCATACTGGCCTTCCTCAGCAATTTTTTTGACTAGTTTATTGACTTTTTCAATGATTTGACCCATTGCTTTCTTTTGCGCAGCTCTTGCATCGGCTAAATAATCTTCTTCTAAGCGACGTAAATCACGTTGATTGTTAGCTATTTTTTCTCGTAAATTAGCTATTTCTTTATCACTCATGACGCTTGTGTCACGCTTGAGACTTGCTTGATCAGCTTCCAAAGATTTTTGTAATGAAACAATTTTAGCTTGTCTAGGTTTAAATTCTTTTTTCAATCGTTGGCTTAAAGCTTCCATTTGTGGTGCTTTTTTTAGCAAAGCAGGAAAGTTTAAGACACCAACTTTTAAATCGTCAGCAAAACTTACTGATGAGACAGACATTAAAAAAACAGCCAAAATATAAGCAAATAACTTTTTCATCGAATACACTCCCATTGCTAATTTAACGACAGCATTGTAGCTGATTTTATCACCTAGGTCACGTTCTATCTGTGAGTTGTTTTGGAAAATAGCAATTATATTCCCGTTCCAAAAGTAAATTGGAATACATTGGAACGATCACAGTCTTGAAGATTTAGAGGTTTCGCAAAACTAATCACGATGGGTCCCATTGGTGAAAACCACTCAAGCGCGATCCCCGCAGAAGCTCTGACCGGCCCAGAATCTTCGCCACTACACTGATAAAAGGGATTAGAAAATAATTTCTGATGAGTGTATACGTTACCCGCATCAATAAATAGAGACGTCCTTAAGGTATTTTGTAGAAAAGGCTGAGGCACTATCAAAGCGATAGTTCCATCCACCAGAAAGTTACCTCCCATAGTGTCACCTTTACTATCCTTAGGGCCTATTGAATAGCCTCTATAACCACGCACTGCACCTTGAACCCCTATGCCACCCGCATAGTAGTTTTCATAAAATGGCAGGTCATCGCCATCGAAAATTCCATCTCCGTAACCAATTTCGGCATGCAAACTTAAAATGAAATTCTTGAAAAGTGGTTGCAAATAACGCCCTGTATAACCGACTTTATAGTACGATAAGCTGTCATGACTCAACGGAAACGCGACCATTCCACTCAAATAATTGACATATCCCTGTGTTGGAAAAAGTGCTCTGTCAAGAGTATTGTAAGTCCATCCCAAGTTAAACAATATATTATGGAAATCTTCACCATGGCGTGCTTCAAAAAGCTTCAAGTTAGCGGAGGCACTTGAACCAATATGTAAATCCGTACGTTGATACCCTACGCCATAAGTAATCGTATTATCTTCAGAGATAGGTAGCACGAAATTCATATTCGCACCGTATTGATCCATCACATATTCAGATACATCTTCTAAATTGTCATAATTTGATAAGTTTGCATAGAGATTGAATCCTCTCCCTAGGCCTTCTTCTGTGTAATAAGGATTAAAATAATCAAAAACGAAACTTTGCTGGTAACTGGTTGTTTTAGCATTGATTCCGATAGATTTTCCAGTGCCTAAAAAATTCGCTTGATTGAATCCAGCATTGAGCATTAAGCCTTGAGTTACAGAATACCCTGCTCCTGCCGTGAAGCGAGCCGATGGCACCTCTTTAACAGAGAATTCCAAATCAATTTGATCATCGACATCAGCCACTTGTGTAGTTTTTAGTTGCACATCTTTAAAAAAACCTAAGCGATTCAATCGTCTTTCAGATAAGCGTATATTTGCTAAGGATTCTACTGCGCCTTCTTCTTGTCGCATTTCTCTTCGTAGGACGATATCTTCACTTTTTATATTCCCTTTGAAATTAATTTGGCGAACATAATATTTTTTGCCAGGCTCGACACTAAAATTAATTGTGACCGTGTGTTGCTCGGAATCAACTTCAGTCAATGGTCTAATGATTGCAAACGCATAACCGTAATCCGCAAGGTAGTCTCCCATTTTACGCGTGATATCTGCAAGCTTACGTCGAGAAAATACTTCATTTTTCTCAATATCAATATGCTGTAGTATGTTTTCTTTTGGTAAAATTGTATCTCCGATAACCCCAAAACCAGAAAATCGATATTGCTCTCCCTCGTCAAGATAAATTGAAATATAGACAGACTTACGATCGGGGGTTAACGACACTTGAACTGAGTTAATGGTAAAATCAAGATATCCTCGATCAAAATAGTAAGATTGTAAGCGTTCTAAATCAGCGTCTAATTTTTCACGGGAATATTCATTATGCTTAGTGACGATTGACCAAGGTTTGCCAACAGATAGTGACATTTGATTGCGCAATACCCAACTGAAAAATGCCTTATTCCCAACAATCTTTACTTCTTTTATTTTAGCAACATGGCCTTCACTCACATGCAGGTGGATAGCCACCCGGTTATCCGACATTGGCGATACACCGATAGTCACAGTTGCACCATAATTTCCCTGCGCATGTAGGCGATTTTGCATGGATTCGCGAATACTATCAACGATTAGTTGATGATAAACTTCTCCTTGCGCTAACCCGACATTTTTGAAGCTGTCCAACAATGTTTGTTTTGATACGGAGGTTTTACCTGTCACCTCAATTTTGCCTATGGTGGGCCGCTCTTTAACATCAATGACTAATGTTGAGCCATTGCGCTTAACCTCAACATCACTAAAAAAACCGGTTTTATAGAGCGCCTTTATGATATCGTTAGTGTCTTCAGTCGTAATCTTTTGGCCTTCATGTATTGGCAAATAATTAAGCGCCGTACTATATTGGATGCGTTTTAATCCTTCTACCTTAATTGTGTCAACTTTAAATACACTAACTGCCAGCGCAAGCTGAGCAATCATCAAAATTTTGAGGCACAAAAGCCAACGTACCGCTTTTATCATGTAATTCAATTTCTACCTATTGTTTTCTTCCGAGAAGATTCTACCATCGAGTGACATCATTATAAAAGGCAAATAACATTACTGCTATCAAAAAAATTAATCCCAGGCGCACCCCTAACATTTGTAGTCGCTCTGAAACCGGTCTTCGGGTTATCAATTCTAGAGCACAATAGAGTAGATGGCCGCCATCAAGTAAAGGTATTGGTAACAAATTTACCACTGCTAAGCTGATACTGACCAGAGCTAAAAAATTTAAATAGTAGCTAAAACCTAGACTAGCAGAGTATCCTGCCCCTTGAGCAATGCCTACAGGGCCACTTATCGCTTTAAAAGATAAATCACCAACTATCATCTTACCTAACATTTGCCAACTCATTGTAAATAAGTTCCAAGTGCTTGTTACTGCAGGCCAAACTGCACTCAAAGGTGAATATTTCGTTTTGCGTAATAAGTAATCAGGCCATTTGACAATCTTAGGCTGCACGCCCAGATAACCGATCATTTGCTGATCTAATTGCCGCTCAGCTAGAGTAACAGTTAAATCAATCAACTGGCCGCTACGCTTTACGCGCAATTGAATCTCTTGTCCAGGATATTTAGCAATTTCAGCGACCGTGTCATACCAAGATGATATCGTAATGCCGTTTATCATTAAAATTTTATCTCCTATTTGAAGACCAAAATTTTCAGCTGGAGTATTAGCTAAAACTTTATCGATGACTGGCGGAATATTTGGTTGCGCTGGGATAATGCCTAGGCTTTTAACTACTGACGTTGATGCACTATCAAACTGCCAGTCATGCAAATCCAATTGATATTGATTTAATTGCTGATCATCCATTGTGTGAGTGACGATTTTAATTTGCCTAGATCCTAATTCAGCCAGTAATTTCAAGCGCACGTCAGTCCAAGAGTTAATCTCTTCATTACCGATTGAAATGATTTCCGCGGGCACTTGAATATTTGCATTGGCAACTATTGAACCCGGTTCTGTACCGCCTATAATTGGTGCTAACTGAGTAATACCAATGCAAAACATCAGCCAATAGGCGAATATTGCAAATAATAAATTGAAAAGCGGCCCTGCTAATATGATGCACATCCGTATCCCAATAGGTTGGCGGTTGAACGCTCGATGTAATTCATGATCGGCAACCGCACCTTCACGCTCATCAAGCATTTTAACATAGCCACCCAAAGGTATGGCTGAAATCACATATTGAGTATCATGACGATCATGCCAACTCAGCAAAACCCGCCCAAATCCAATTGAATAACGTAAGATTTTTACGCCAAGCCGCCTTGCGACCCAAAAATGACCATATTCATGAACGGCTACTAATATAACAATAGCCATTAAAAAAAAGCCCAGCATCCATATTATGTTTAACATCATGTTCCTTTCATACTAAGCTAAATCAAGTAAACTTATGCCAAAGGCAAAAATCGGTGCCACGGCCAATAAACTATCCAAGCGGTCTAAAATTCCGCCATGCCCAGGTAAAATATGACCACTATCTTTAACACCTGCAAGACGTTTAACAATACTTTCGAATAAATCTCCAATAACAGCCATAACGATCGCAAGCAAGCATACCAGTACAAAAATTGGTGAAAAGAAATGTTGCGGTAATACTGAATAAGTATAAATAAATGTAACCACTATTGCACAAGCTCCTCCACCCAATAAACCTTCAACCGTTTTATTAGGACTAATATGTGGTGCTAATTTCCGTTTGCCACAAAACTTACCAGTAAAATATGCACCAGAATCTACACTCCATATGATGAGCAACATGAGTAGCAAAAGCTCCAATCCATCAACATGAGTACGAATATAAATAACAGACTTCCATGCAATAAGGACGATCGCTCCCCCTGTAACGAGTCTTAGCCAAATGTTACTTCGCCAAATCCGGCTCCCCTTGGGAAAGTAGGACACCCAAAAGCTTAATACAGTCCAAACTACTAAGCCCGTGCTCAATAAGAAGTAAGGAGACACATAATAAATCAAGATCATGAGTCCAATTTGTACAATCATCCAAAAAAACTGCAGTAATTTATTAGTTAAACCTATTAATTGGAGCCACTCCCAATCCATTAAGAGGCCCATTAACGCAAATACAATACTAAAGTAAAGTGGAGATAAATATACCATCCCCGCAACTACGAGCAAGATTAATATGGTGGCTGTAATGATTCGAATTTTCAACCTTGACTTCCTTCTGTAGCTTTGATTTGAGCGCTGGTTAATCCAAAACGCCGCTCTCTTAATCGATAAAATTGAATGGCTTGATCGATTGTACCGGGATTAAAATCTGGCCACATTTCTGTAGTGAAATATATTTCTGCGTAAGCAAGTTGCCAAATTAAAAAATTACTTATACGTTGTTCACTGCTTGGCCGAATTAGTAAATCTGGGTCAGGGCAATTATTGGTGGCTAAATGTTGAGAAAATAGGCTTTCATTAATCTCAGAAAGCTCGAGTTTATGATTGGCAACTTTCTGAGCAATCTGTTGTGTTGCTTGCACGATATCCCAACGCCCGCCATAATTAACTGCTAATAACAAGGTAAGCCCAGTATTGTTTTGGGTAAGGTTTTCATCAGTAATAATTTTTTCTTGTACGGCTCTAGAAAGCTGACTCATATCACCAATAACTTTTAAACGAACTTGGTTTTGGTGTAACTCATCAATTTCTTGAGTCAATGCTGAATAGAATAAATTCATAATATGCTGAACTTCAGCATTCGGTCGGCCCCAATTTTCTGAAGAAAAAGCAAACAGCGTTAAGAATTTGATACCAATTTCGCCACAATAGCGAACAATTCGCCGTGCGGCCTGATAGCCCGCTTGGTGCCCTTCACTACGAGGTAAGCCTTGCTGATTAGCCCAGCGGCCGTTGCCATCCATGATAATCGCAATATGCTTTGGCAATTCATCTGCCAAATCAAAACTCCATCAAATCAGCTTCTTTTTCATTCAGCACTTTATCGATTTCAGCGATAAAAAGATCAGTAATTTTTTGAATTCGATCGTTACCTTTTTTTAGTTCGTCTTCAGTAATCTGCTTATCTTTTTGTAATTCTTTCATTGCATTGTTTGCATCACGCCGTAAATTACGAATGGCTACTCGAGCTTTTTCACCATCTGTCCGCATGACTTTGATCAAATCTTTACGTCGTTCCTCAGTTAATGGTGGTAACGGGATACGGATTAAAGTGCCGACGACCGTTGGATTCAATCCCAAATCTGCTGACCGAATTGCTTTCTCTATCGCCGCCACCATATTTTTCTCCCACGGCGAGATTGCTAAGGTACGTGCATCTGCAACCGTAATGTTGGCAATCTGATTCAGTGGTGTGTCATTCCCGTAATATGGAACGAGCACATTTTCTATGAGAGATGGACTCGCTCGCCCAGTACGTAATTTACCTAAATCATGGTGCAACGCATCAATAGTTTTGCGCATATGTTGCTCTACATTCGCATAAATTTCATCTAACATAACTTGCCTTAAGTAATTAATGTGCCTTCATCTAAACCTGTAACGACTCTGCGAAGTGCCCCGGATTGCTTAATACTAAACACTCGTAAAGGCATTCCCTGATCACGACATAAACAAATAGCAGTCAAATCCATCACTGCTAAATTTTTAGTTAAAACCTCATCGTAAGTAAGTTTAGAATAACGTTCAGCGTCAGGAAAACAAACCGGATCTGCAGAGTAAACACCATCAACCTTAGTTGCCTTAAGTACCACATCCGCACCGATTTCAATGCCCCGCAAACATGCAGCTGAGTCAGTAGTAAAAAATGGATTCCCAGTCCCCGCAGCAAAAATGACAACGCGATGATTTTCTAAATGATACATCGCTTTACGTCTATCATAATGATCCACCACTCCGCTCATCGGAATCGATGACATTATTCTTGCTGGTAGTTTTGCTCGTTCTAGGGCATCTCTGACTGCAAGTGCATTCATCAAAGTTGCTAACATCCCCATATGGTCGCCGGTTACTCGACCAAGGCCCGCTTTTGATAAAGCCGCGCCACGAAACAAATTTCCACCACCAATCACTAAGCCCACTTGAATTCCAAGTGATATAAGCTCAACAATATCCAAGGCGAGCTGGTCAAGAACTTGTGGACAAATTCCAAATTGGCCGTTACCCATCAAAGCTTCACCACTCATTTTTAAAACGATTCGTTGATACAACATGGGTTGTTGAGCCATGGGTTATTCTCCGCGTGCTTGAGCCATAACTTCTTCAACAAAATTCGATTCCTGTTTCTCGATCCCTTCACCAACACTGAAGCGAAAAAATTGATTGATCGTCGCGTTAGCATTACTGAGTAATTGTTGAATTTTTATATCTGGATTTTTCACAAATGGTTGGCCTAATAAACTGACTTCATCGAGGAATTTATTAATCCTACCACTGACCATCTTTTCAACAATTTCTGCTGGCTTGCCACTTTCTTTAGCTTGAGCAGTATAAATTTCTCGCTCTTTGGCAATTAACTCTTCTGAGACTTGGTCAGGAGAAACGACCACCGGAGCCTGAGCTGCTATGTGCATTGCAATATCTTTTGCTAGCTCACTATCACCACCACTGATATCCACCATCACCCCTATCTTTGCACCATGAATATAATGACCGATCATACCCTGTGGCTTTAGTGAAACGAGTCGCCGAACATTGATATTTTCACCAATTTTCGCAACTAACTCTGCGCGCGCTGTTTCTATGGTCTTACCATCAACGGTCGTCTCCATTAAATCTTCAACAGCTGTAGAATGGTTTTCTAGGGCAACTTCAGCGCAACGATGGGCAAAATCTTTAAAATCATCACCGCGTGCAACAAAATCTGTTTCACAATTAACTTCAAGCATTACTCCAAAATTACCATGACTAGCAACGACAACAAGACCCTCTGCGGTGGTTCGCCCTTCTTTTTTAGCCGCTTTTAATGTGCCATCTTTTCGCATCAATTCAATGGCTAGCTCAATATCAGCTTCAGCTTTTTGTAAATATTTCTTACATTCCATCATTCCAGCTGAAGTCCGCTCACGTAACTCTTTTACCATCGCAGCAGAAATTGCTTTAGTTTGATCTGACATATTTATTACCTTAATTCAATTCGTATTTATTTACTTAATAAAATTCAAGCCTCGCCAACTATTGTTGCTGAGCTTGTTGCTCTTGTGATACCACATTATCATCTGCACTAGCTTGATTCTCACTCGCATTCTCTTTCGAAACTTTATTCGAGCGTCTTTCTTCGATGATAGTTGAAGGTGTCTGTGCAATCGATTCTTGAGCTTCTGCTATCGCATCAGCTAGGCTATTAACGTAAACTTTAATTGAACGGGTAGCGTCATCATTTCCAGGGATCATAATGTCAACATGGTTAGGATTAGAATTAGTATCCACAATCCCGATGACAGGAATACCCAAACGTTTAGCCTCTGTCACAGCATTGCTCTCATGCATGACATCAATAACAAAGATAGCATCTGGTAAACCACCCATGTCTTTGATTCCACCAAGACTACGTTCCAGCTTTTCGTAATCGCGTGTAATCATTAGAGCTTCTTTCTTAGCTAATTTAGCTAATGTGCCATCAGACATCATTTGCTCTAAGTCACGTAAACGACGAATCGATTGGCGCACAGTTTTCCAGTTTGTCAACATTCCCCCTAACCAACGAAAATTAACATATGGCATACCTACCCGACTAGCAGCTTCGCGCACAGCATCGCGGGCCGCATGTTTAGTTCCAACAAATAAGACTTTGCCCTTATTTGCAGCCACACGGCTGACTAAATTCATTGCATCACGCAGTTGGGGTAACGTTTTCTCTAAGTTAATAATATGAATTCCACGGTGTTTGCCATAGATATAAGGTTTCATTCTTGGGTCCCAGTAGCGTGTGCGGTGACCGAAATGAACCCCGGCTTGTAATAATTGTTTCATAGTGACGTTAGGCATATTTTACTCCTATCTTGGGTTAAGCCTCCATCAACCCCACTACTAAACCATTTTTTTATATATGGCACCCTTAGTAGCGTGACGGCAGATGTGTGTTTAATTTAGCAACTGATTAGAATCAACAATTGATCAATTCTAAGCCATCGCGTGTTCAATAAATATAGCAAAACATAAAATTTGCGTTTTGCTGCTATGCTTTATACCATAGTCGCACTCAATCAACAATATTTTAGGTGCCATTTAGTGGGCGAAATTAATATTAAAAATTCTCAAGAAATCGATAAAATGAGAGTTGCTGGGCGTTTGGCTGCAGAAGCACTGGAAATGATTACCCCGTATGTCACGGTGGGCGTTGCTACTGAAGAGCTTGATCAGCGCATGCATGACCACATTGTTGATGTTCAACAAGCCATTCCTGCGACACTTAACTATAATGGTTTCCCAAAATCGGTTTGTATTTCAGTCAATCATCAGGTTTGTCATGGAATCCCTGACTCACGCCTATTAAAAGATGGCGATATTGTCAATATCGACGTTACCGTGAAAAAAGATGATTTCATTGGTGATACAAGTCGAATGTTTCTTGTCGGTAAGCCTTCTATACGCGCTAAACGTCTCTGTCAAATTACTCAAGAATGTTTATATTTAGGAATAAAAATGGTTCGCCCAGGTGTTAGGCTCGGCGATATCGGTGCCGCGATTCAACATCACGCTGAAAAAAATCATTTTTCCATTGTCCGCGAATTTTGCGGTCATGGTATCGGACGTGAAATGCATGAAGATCTGCAAGTATTGCATTATGGGTCTCCTGGAACAGGCATTGAACTATTGCCAGGAATGACATTTACGATTGAGCCTATGCTCAATGCGGGTAAACGCCATATCAAAATTCTTCCTGACCGCTGGACGGTTGTTACGAAAGATCGTAGTCTATCCGCTCAGTATGAGCATACCATTGCGGTTACTGAGGGTGGCTTTGAAGTATTAACTTTACGTCAAGAAGAACAAGGTATTTTTAGCGCACCATAAAAAGACTAATTACCTTATAAACGTATGACGACTAAGCAAATAGCCAACGACAGACGTAAACAGCCGCTGTAATGCCGACAAGATCGGCTATTAGGCCAACCGGCACTGCATACCTGGTTTTTCTTATGCCAATTGAGCCAAAATAAACGGCAATCACGTAAAAAGTTGTTTCAGTGCTCCCCATCAAAGTTGCACCGGTTTTTGCAATCAATGAATCTGCACCATACGTATCAATGAGCTCAACAAGTAAGCCATTGCTTCCTCCCCCTGAAAAAGGCCTCATCATTGCTAACGGCAGGATTTCTTGAGGAAATCCTAACCAAATAAATGCTGGACTTAATAGATTTCCTAGCCAATCAAATCCTCCTGCAGCACGAAACATTCCAATCCCCACTAGCATACCAATCAAGTGAGGCGTGATATTAAAAGTTACCTGCAAACCACTTTTAGCACCATCAATAAACGTATCGTAAATTTTTACACCCTTAAATGCAGCAATCAAAGGGATCCCCACAACAAATAATAAAAATAGACTATTTGCTAAATACTCACCGAAAACCGCTATACTCATTTGCTAATCCCTATCGTTAAACTGAATGAAATAAACGGCATTTAGCCAGCAGCTTAGCAGCAACGATTGCTGCAACGGTTGAGCAGCCGGTAGCTAGCAGCCCCGAAAAGACAATTGCCGTAGGTTGTGAACTTCCGCCTGCCGCAAGAAATGCAATTGCAGTTGCTGGAATTAACTGAATACTTGAGGTATTGATTGCTAGAAACATACACATTGCATCTGTGGCAACATGCTTTTTAGAGTTAATGGTTTGTAACGCTTGCATCGCTTGCAAACCAAATGGCGTAGCAGCATTGCCTAAACCCAAAATATTCGCAGACATGTTCATTATCATTGCGCCCATAGCTGGATGGTCTGTGGGAACATCAGGAAATAGCTTCCGCATGACGGGGGCTAATAGCTTTGCTAAGACTTTTACAAGACCAGCCTTCTCAGCTATACGCATTAAGCCAGTCCAAAATGCCATAATCCCTGCGATTCCTATCGCAATACTAATAGCGAATTTAGCGCTATCGGTGACTGCCGAGACAACATTTGCAAGCGTACCTTGACTAAGGCCGATGACAACCGAGCCCAAAATAAGGCTTAACCATATCATGCTCAACATTTACTTATCCTATTGATTTATATGTCAGTAATTTAAAACAAGCGATTTGAGATTATTATTTGGGAGTCATTAAACGGTGACATACGTCCACAATTTTAATCCAGTCGCATTTATACTATAACTGTGACACAGATAGCGGATAAAATAAACATTGTCTATACTTGCAAAGATTATTAAACAACTTTATTAAAAACACTCATCTAATAAAGACAAATCACTAAGTTTTAGTTTAGGGAAAGATTAGTGTCAAACAAACATATTTTTATTATTTACACTGGTGGAACTGTTGGCATGAAAAAATCGCCTACAGGTTTCCAACCTGCCCCTGGGTTCTTGACTGATACTTTAAGCAAACTTAGTGAATTTCAACATGATGAGTTGCCCAGTTACACAATATTCGAATGCGATCCGCTATTAGATTCCTCAGATATTGGACCGAGCCACTGGGCAGTCATCGCCTCACTGATTGAAAGCAATTATCGGCAGTATGATGGGTTTATTGTTATCCACGGAACTGACACTATGGCTTACACAGCATCAGCTTTGTCTTTTATGCTTAAGCAACTCAGTAAACCTGTAATTTTTACAGGCGCTCAAGTTCCTTTAGCGGAAGTTCATACGGACGCCCGGGAAAATTTGCTTGTAGCCATGCTGCTTGCAGGTAATAGTCATTTACCTGAAGTTTGCATTTATTTTAACAATTTATTATTGCGTGGAAATCGTAGCCATAAAATTGATTCGCAACGTGCTAGCGCATTTGTTTCGCCGAATTATCCTTTTTTAGCAGAAGTTGGCACATCCATTAAATTTTATTACGAGAGTATCCTGAAGCCTTCTGACAAACCACTTGAGTTGCAATCAATCAAGCCTGCAGCTATCGCTTGTCTTACTATTTTTCCAGGCATCCAATATTCACATTTGAATGTTTTGCTCGAACGTCCACCGAAAGCGATTATTTTACGAAGTTATGGCGCGGGGAATGCGCCTATTACTGATCCTGACTTCAAAAGATTTGTGCAACAAGCATTAGATTCAAACGTCGTAATCACCAACCTTACTCAATGCCTAGCAGGGGGAGTGGATATGCAAGCTTACCATAATGGTCGAACCTTACTAGACATGGGCGTTATTAGCGCCTTAGATATGACATTTGAAGCCCTAGTTTGTAAACTACAGTATTTATTGACTCATGATCCAGAAAACACCGCAAATGATATTCAACTCAATTTTCGAGGGGAGCTGACTCCTCTATCACCCACGGCAGCACCTGTGGGCAAACTCCGGTGAGAAGGGAGCTAATTTAGTTTCAGCTACCTCAGATAACTTCTTTGCTAATTACACAAGTTATTCTGTCATTTGTCGATATTATTCGTTAGACTTTATTCGTTTGAATTATGAGATTAAATCAGTGAACAGACCATCAAAAAAACAGATTATAATTGCGGTAGGTGTCTTTGTTGCACTTATTATCAGTTATTATATTTATCGCTCTATCGGCAGTAATAAAATTAACCATATGCCGCCTGAGGTAGTTAACGCCCAGCTCGTTAAGTCTCAGAAGTGGTATACGCAAATCAAAGCCACTGGCACCTTGTCCTCTTACCGAGGCATTATGATCAGTTCAGAAGTTTCAGGCAGGATTACTCAAATTAACTTCAAATCTGGAACATTTCTACATGCGGGAGAACCCTTATTTCAAATTTACCCAAATATTCTTCAAGCACAACTAGAACAATACAAAGCCATGACTAAATTAGCAGCGCTCGACTATGCGCGTGGGCTCAAACTTTATCAAAAAAGTGTAATTTCGCGTCAAGATTTAGATAAGCTGACCTCTACCTTACAACAAGATCGCGCTTTAATTGCTCAAACCCAAGCTAAACTCGTGCAACATAATATTGCAGCACCTTTTGATGGGCAAGCCGGTTTGCGTTTAGTTAACGAGGGGGATTACGTTTCTCCTGGCCAAAATTTGGTGACTTTTGAACAGTTATCGCCTTTAAGAGTGCAATTTTCGGTCCCTGAAAATTACTTACCTCTACTAGCAATGAATCAAACTGTCGAAATAGTGCCAAGCTCAGATCCGAATGTGGTTGAAACTGGAACTGTCTATGCCTTTAACTCTGCCATTGACCCCAATACACGAGCAATTAGTATGCGAGCAGAAATTCCTAACATGAATCATAAACTGATTCCAGGAGGCTTTGCTGAGGTGACTCTTTTTGCTGGCCAGCAACGAGAAGTTCTAACAATTCCACAAACGGCAATCAATTACTCGACACTGGGTGCAAGCGTTTATGTCATTCAAGCCGATCAAACAGTAAAATCTGTCAATGTCACCACAGGTGAGCGCCTCAAAAATGATATTGAAATACTGTCGGGTCTTAAACAAGGCGAAAAAGTCGTCACAGCTGGTCAAATTAAGCTCTATGAAGGGGCAAAAGTTGTCGTTCAACCTGAGCAAGAGCATACGACTGGACAAAACCAATCCGCTCAAGCCACAAATGCTAATAGCGGTTTAACCTCTTCGAAGCCTAATACTGAAAAAACATCATCACAAACGACACAGGAATAAACTATGCAACTTACGGATATCTTTATACGTCGCCCTGTATTCGCAAGTGCTATTAACTTGATGCTGCTCGTCATCGGGATTGCCGCATTTTTAAATCTACCTGTTCGTCAATATCCATTGATTGAAACGAATACTATCCTTATCACTACAACCTATAATGGAGCAAGCGCTGATTTGATGTCAGGGTTCGTCTCCACCCCACTAGAAAATTCTATTGGAAGTATTGATGGAATCGATTACATGACGTCGTCTAATTCTCAAAATACTAGCAGTATCACCGTTTATTTAAAGTTAGGCTATCCGTTTGAAGAAGGCATCACTGACACAATGAATCAGGTTACCGCTGTTCGCTGGATGTTGCCAAAAGAGATTCAAGACCCTATTATCACCAAAAGTGACCCCAATGCGCAACCAACGGTCTATATTGCGTTTAAAAGCGATAGCCTGTCCGATGAAGCCGTCACTGATTTTCTATTGCGTGTTGTTCAACCCCAAATTCAAACGCTAGATGGGGTCAGTCAAGCAAGTATTCTCGGTGAGAGAGAATATGCAATGCGCATTAATTTAGACAGTGCAAAAATGAGCGGTCTAAATATTAGCCCAAACGAAGTCATGCAAGCCATTCGACAAAATAATTTACAAGCTGCGGCGGGAACTGTGTATGGTGGGTTGCAACAGTACAATATTGTTGCAAACACTGACATGCAAAGTGCTGAACAGTTTAACCAAATGGCCATCAAACAAGATGATGATTATATTATCCGAATTAGTGATGTGGGTGAAGCTAAGTTAGGCGCACTCAACTATAATAGCTCAGCAATTATCAATGGTAAACCAACCACCACGATTGGAGTCATTCCTACTTCTGATGCTAACCCCCTAGCAGTCTCAAAAGCAGTGGAAAATTTGTTACCATCTATTCAAAAACAATTACCTAGTGGTGTGACTGCTGAAGTTGTTTACGACTCTTCATTATTTATTCAAGCCTCTATTGAAGAGGTGAATCATACAATGATAGAAGCTGCAATTTTGGTCATCATTGTCATCTTTTTATTTTTGGGAAATGTGCGCGCCATCATCATACCGATTGTCACTATACCGCTTTCATTACTGGGCGTGTGTGGCATCATGCTCGCATTAGGTTACACCATTAATACCATTACTCTTTTAGCCTGGGTATTGGCTATTGGTCTTGTTGTGGATGACGCTATCGTTGTCTTAGAAAATATTTATCGACACATGGAAGAAGGCATGAAAGCCGTTCCTGCTGCAATCATTGGCGCAAGAGAAATTGGCTTCGCTATTATTGCAATGACGATCACCTTAGCCGCAGTTTATGCACCGATTGGTTTTGTTGGTGGATTAGTTGGGATTCTTTTCAGTGAGTTTGCATTCACTCTGGCCGCTTCAGTAATCGTCTCTGGATTTGTTGCTTTGACTTTGTCACCAATGATGTGTTCAAAATTATTAAAATACGAAAAAAATAAAAAAAGTTTTTCACACAAAATCGATATATTTTTCGAAAATATTGTCATCAAAAAATACAAGGCGCTATTAATTAAAGTATTAAATTACAAAAAACAGGTGATGGTATTTGCGTTACTTTCCTATGGTGCTTTTTTCTATTTATTTGTGACCACTCCAAGTGAATTGGCACCAGCAGAAGATCAAGGCGTGGTTTTAGCTTACATTAGTGGCCCCACAGCAAGTAATATTAAGTTCACTGAACTATATACCGATTACTTGATAAAAATTTATAAATCGGTGCCTGAAATGAATAGCTTCGGGATTATTAACGGTTTTGGCCAAGTGAATGCTGCAATATCCTTTATGAACCTTATTCCATGGAGCTCTAGAGATAGAAATACCGATCAAATTATTGCTTCAATCTTTCCTAAAATGTGGGGAATCCCTGGCTTAAAGGTATTTCCTATCAACCCTCCTTCTCTCCCAAGTACAGGTGGTATTTTGCCTGTCCAGTTCGTACTAAAAAACACTACCCCTGGTGAACAAGGGATCAATGAATTAAACAACGCCCAGTTGGCATTAATGAAAGCTATGCAGCAGCACCCTGGTTTCCAAGGTGTTGATTCAGATATGAAAATTACCATGCCACAAGCCAATATCGTCATTGATCGTAATAAGGCAGGCGATCTTGGCGTGACCATGGAAGAAATCGCATCGGCACTCAATACCATGTTTGGTAATCCACAGAACATACAATTTTCCATGGCAAACAGGGGTTATTACGTCATTCCTGAATTCAAGAAAAATTTTGATTTTCAAGCAAATCCAGATGATATCAATAATATCTACATCCGAGCTAAAAAAAGTAAAACTTTAATTCCGCTATCAACCGTTGCTGCAGTAGAAAATAAAGTGGTCCCTCAAACCCTTAACCATTTTCAACAATTACCTTCCGTAATTATCACTGCTAGCATTACTCCTGATTTTGTTTTAGGAGAAGCGCTTAAATTTTTAACCGATTACACAACCTTAAATTTCCCACACTTACAGTGGGATACTGCTGGTGAGCTCAGACAGTATATTCAATCTCAAGGGGCGATGAATGCAGTTTTATGTTTCGCAATTATCATCATCTTCTTAGTCTTATCAGCTCAATTTGAGAGCTTTCGCGACCCTGTGATTATCCTATTCTTCGTTATGCCACTGACCCTAACGGGTGCGATATTAACCTTGCGATTGACCGGTGGCACAATGAATATTTATAGTGAGATTGGTTTAACAACATTAGTGGGATTAATCGCTAAACATGGAATATTGATTGTTGAATTCGCTAACCAATTGCAAGAAAAAGGCTTATCTAAACTCGATGCTGCGATTAGTTCTGCGACCATGCGTATTCGGCCAATATTGATGACAACCTTCGCAATGGTGTTAGGCGCACTGCCTTTAGCCATTGCCTCTGGCGCAGGCGCTAATGCGCGTCATGCGATTGGCTGGGTCATTGTTGGAGGAATGAGTATTGGTACAATCTTTTCGTTATTTGTGGTACCTTGTATTTATGTCTTAATTGCTGATGTTAAACAACACGATGAGCAGCTCGATCTTGATATTGCGGCTGCAGAAAAGTTGGCCGCTGAGCGAGCAAAAGACATTCCTACACATTAGTGGGATGTAGATAACTATCATTAATTAGCTAGATATAGGAGTATCCAGTGGACAGAATTGCTACCATCAATCGTGCTTTTGACCAACGTCAAGGTATCACCCCCGAAAATGTTAGTAGTGAGTTAAGCGAGGCAATCCACCAAACAATTGCAGAACTAGAATCTGGGCAATTACGAGTGGCTGAAAAAATTGATGGCCAATGGACCACTCATGAGTGGATAAAAAAGGCGGTACTTCTCTCTTTTAGAACTCATCATAATCAAGTGATTGATGGACAATTTACCCGCTTTTACGATAAAGTTCCTTTACAATATCATCAACTCAACGAAGCAGAATTCAATCAACGGGGTATACGTATTGTACCTCCTGCTTGTGTCAGGCAAGGCGCTTTTATCGGCAAGAATACTGTATTAATGCCAAGCTATGTGAATATCGGCGCATACATTGATACTGGATGTATGATTGATACTTGGGCAACGGTAGGTTCATGTGCTCAAATAGGTAAAAATGTTCATTTATCTGGTGGCGCAGGAATTGGTGGAGTTTTAGAACCACTACAAGCTAATCCTACGATTATCGAAGACAATTGTTTCATAGGCGCGCGCTCTGAAATCGTTGAAGGGGTCATTGTGGAGACGGGTGCAGTGATTGGCATGGGTGTTTTCATCGGCCAATCGACTAAAATCTATGATCGAGCTCATGATACTGTTAGCTACGGGCGTGTTCCTGCAGGTGCAGTGGTTGTCCCTGGAAATTTACCTGGGGCTAATGGCAAATATAGCTTAGCTTGTGCAGTCATCGTGAAACAAGTTGACGCTAAAACACGCGCTAAAACTTCTATCAATGAATTACTGCGGAATAGTGATGATGCTAAATGATGTCATTGAGTTAGCTAAAAAACTTATTGAAATTCCTTCAGTCACTCCAAATGACATGGGTTGCCAAGAAATATTGATTGATTTTTTGTCAAAACTAGGCTTTCGAATTCAACAATTTCCTTATCAACAAACATCAAATTTTTGGGCTGAAATTGGCGAAGGGGATACGCTCTTTTGCTTTGCTGGACATACTGACGTAGTAGCAACGGGACCACTCAATGAGTGGCACAGCGATCCTTTTAAACCTGAGATTCGTAACGGATATTTATACGGTCGTGGCAGTGCTGATATGAAAAGTGAAATCGCAGCGATGTGTATTGCCTGCCGGGAATTTTTAAAACAATATACAAAATTTTGTGGGCGAATAGGCTTTCTGATTACAAGTGCTGAAGAAGGGCCTTCTGAAACGGGTACCCCTATTGTCTTGCAAGCTTTAGCTAAACAGGGGGTTAAAATAAATTACTGTTTAGTTGGTGAAGCCACCGCTGTTGAACGCACAGGTGATATGATTAAATACGGCCGGCGTGGAAGCTTATCAGGCGCATTAACCGTGTATGGAAAACAAGGCCATATCGCATACCCACAAGCTGCGGAAAATTCGCTACACAAAGCTTTACCTGCACTCCATCAGTTTATTAATACAGAATGGGACCATGGCAACGAAGCATTTCAACCATCCAGTTTACAAATTTCCAATGTGCACGCAGGTACTGGTGCTGGCAATGTGATTCCTGGCGAATGCCATGTTCGCTTTAATTTCCGCTATTCTCCCGAATCAACCGATGAAGACTTAATCGCCAGAACTGAAGCGATTTTCACTGAGCACCAACTCAGCTATAAAATTGATTGGGATCATTCTGGAAAACCTTTTCTTGCTAAGCGAGAAAAACTCGTTACAATAACAACTCAAGCAATCCAAGAAGTATGTGGCATCACTCCTCAACTATCAACCAGTGGGGGGACCTCAGATGGTCGTTTTATTGCTGATTATTGTTCTGAAGTGATTGAATGTGGAGTGGGAAACCAAACCATTCATCAAATCAATGAATCTGTTAACTTGCAAGATTTATCTCAAATTACCGATATCTACTACTTGATTCTTAAAAAATTGTTTGAGGTCGCTTAATGAGTTCGTCTCGTTTAAATGTTGCTGTTTTATATGGGGGAAAAAATACTGAGCATGAAATATCGCTCATTTCAGCAAAAAATATCGTCAACCAAATCGATCAAAATAAATATCAAGTACATTTAATTGCCATTAATCATCTCGGACAATGGTTTTGGCAACCTAATTTTAAGTTTAATCAAAACCTTCCCTGTCAATTTACCCCTGACCGCTTGATCAAAATTAACATGGACATGTCGACCAACCCATTCATGAGCGGAGTGGGAGAATTACCTTCGATAGACATCGTTTTCCCAGTGTTACACGGTATTAATGGAGAGGATGGCACGATACAAGGATTACTCAGATGCTTGAACTTGCCTTTTGTTGGCTGTGATGTACTAAGCTCAGCGTTATGCATGGATAAAGTCGCGATGAAGCAGATGATGCAGTCAGCAAACATAGCGACTGCACCATGGAGAGTGGTGTTATCAAATGAAATTGAAAATATTCATGTAGAATCTGTCATTAAAGAATTAGGCTTGCCAATATTTATTAAACCAGCAAATGCGGGTTCTTCTGTCGGCATTTCTAAGGTCACCCGTGCAACACAATTAATCCCTAAGCTTTTTGAAGCTAGCCAGTTTGACACTAAGATATTATTAGAAACAATGGTACATGGACGAGAGATTGAGTGTCCAATAATTGGTAACCAAATAGCTGAAGCGGCCTTACCTGCAGAAATAATAACTCACTCAGATTACGAATTTTACTGCTACACGGCAAAGTATATTGCCGTGGAAGGGGCCACGCTAAATTATCCTGCTGAGCTGGATGAGCACCAAAGATTGGCTATACAAGAAACAGCTATTCAAGCTTACAAAGCGATGCACTGTGAAGGGATGGCTAGGGTAGACTGTTTCTTAACTGTAGATGACAAAGTTTACGTTAATGAAATTAATACAATTCCGGGTTTCACACCTATTAGCTTATTTCCTAAATGCTGGCAAAGCAGCGGCTTAAACCAGATGGCGCTGATGACTCGGCTGATCGATTTAGCCTTAGCGAAACACTCGAACCGCCAGAATTTACACTTTCAGAAGCACGCTTAAAAAAATAAAAAACGATAGCTTGTAAGCATTTAACGATTGACTCGGATCAATTCTGGCAATTTAACTTTTAGCAAAGCCCCTAAGTCATGGTCCAAATCGACTAAATACTCGTTGAATTCATTCACCCAAAAATGCTTCCGGTAATCATCATCCACTGTTGGTAATTTCCAAGGGAGGCGATGATACAAATCAAGTAGAGTAAAATGATAGATATCGACTTGCAATAAGTAGTGCCCAGCTTTACTGCACATTACTAATCCAGCTTGTTGTAATTTTTCAATTTGCTCTTCCGGGGAAACTTCATATTGACACCGATCGCGACGAACCATGTCGAGCAATGATAAGCTTTTCCCTTGCTGCTGAGCTTGCCACAAATAGCCTAGCCACTGGATAGCATGAATAAACGGTGATAATTTTCGTTGACCAATAATCGTATATCGAAAAGTCATACACCGCGTAAGCACTGCACCAAAGAGTATTATTTGCCATAATAGGTACAGCCATATTAAAAAGACTGGAATGACCGCTAGTGCTCCATAGATCAATTGATAGGATGAAAAATAAGAAATATAAAGAATAAATCCTTTGCGCATTAACTCATAAAGAACGGCACTAACAAACCCACCTAAAAATCCGTTAAACACCGGAACTTGACAGTTAGGGATGGTGATATAAATAATGGCAAATACCAACCATACTAATAAAAACACAATTAAACTCAGTAGCATTTCAGTCACTCCCAACCAATCAGCAGCAGAAGTAACTTCAGGGAGAGAAATTAAGTAAGTGCTTAGTGCAAAACTAGCCCCTAGTAACAAAGGAGATAATGTCAGGATTGACCAGTAAAGCATGAAAGTTGAAATACTACGCCTTCGCCTTTTGACATGCCAAATCCGATTGAATGCTTGTTCAACAGTAAATAACATTAACACTGCTGTAATGGTTAAAAATATTATACCTAGCCATGAAAGATGCGCAGCCTTATTCACAAATTCAATTAAATAAACCTTTAGTGCTTCTCCTGTACTTGGAACAAAATTTTCAAAAATGAAATTTTGAATGTCTGAGGCAAATTTTGTTGATATTGGGAATATTGAAAAAATCGTGAGCATGACGAAACTTAGAGGCACGAGCGCCAATAAAGTTGTAAACGTTAATGCTGATGCCCTGTAGAAATAATCATTTTGGACAAAGTGTTTGAAAACAAAACCAGAAAATTGCCATAAGCGAACTAATTTTCGTAAATTGCGTTGCTTAATCCTCAGCATCTCTCTTAACCTCTAGCATTATACCTGGCTTATTTGATTCTATCCAGTCAGTAAATGATGCACCACATAACTCAATAATATGCATTAAATTGTTACCCTCAGTATTTCTTTCTTGATTAAAGTAAACTCGCAAATAACTTTTTAAAACATAATCGAATTTTGGTAAAGTCAACATTGGCAAAATTTTTTCTGCTCTTCGCAAATCTTTATTATCTCTATAGTCACAGCTATGGAAAAGAATAGCTGCAAGCAAGTCAATTTTAGTCGCTTTACGATAGTCATTATCAGCTTCATGAAAGCTTCGAATACAATCATCCAGCGTAATATCTTTATCCCACTCGCTCCACTCTTTGAAAAATTTTATCGCTTCAGATAATATTTTTTGCAAAGCTTCGTTGTTTACTTCATCTTGTCGACCCCAAATACTCAAAAACAGCATTGTTGGAACCACCGCTTCAACATTAGCCCATGAGCAATTACCCACTTTTTGTGAAGTGATAGGAATTTTTATAATGGGGACTAATGACAAAATATCTTTGTATGTTTGCTCAACAAATTCTTTAGGTTGAGGCGTATAAAGTAAATGCTTAATGAATTCAGATGTAACCATCGCGGGCTTATTGATCTGATAAATCACAACGCTGCCTTCTGAGTGGCTAATATGGCCTCGATCGATTTTAACAAAAACATTTTTATACAAAATGAAACTAATTGCATGACCCGCATAGCCAATAGGAATTAATAATGGCTGGAAATTGATTAACTGTAATATTCGCTGCTCTAGTTTTTCTAGATTCACCATATGATGTTGATACTGCAATAATTCAGCTGCAATGGTCAATGCTTGTATGACGACTTTAGCGTGCTGAAATAAATATTTTAATTTGCGTCCCCTAAAATGATTAATAAATCTATCTAGAGAGTCGCGAATAATAGATACAGTAAACTCTAAAAAAAATCCTTCAAAATCAAGAGGAATTAAAGCTCGTTTGTCATTATAGATCGTTACTTCGCCACTCAATTCATAGCGATGCCCTATCAGTTTAGTATTAATATAGTCTTGTGCAAATGATAACGATGCGCCATGTTTCACCAATAAATCTTTGAGTTTTTTCTGCCCACGAAGAATTGGGTTGACTAGTAATGGCTGACTTGCAATTGTATAACTGTTGGGGTCAGCACCATGCTTTAGCAATAATTGGCATAATGAAATATCATTGTGGTCAGCAGCCCAAAACAATGGTGAGCGACCACAAACATCAGGATAGTCAACCACACATCCGTGCTCTAAAAAATGCTTTGCGATATCAAATTTATTAACTAATATGGCTTCAATGAGTGGAGTGAAACCGTATTCATCAATTTCATCGATAACTGCACCCAATTGTATATACTCAACGACATCCGCAAGTTCGCCATTTAATATCGCTTTGGCAAATGTCGGGTAACGTTGATAGACATGCATTATTTTGACCTCTAATCTTTTGCTTTATATCCCACACTTGTCTAGTAAACAAGAAGCTATTGATAAGCATATCATAATTTTCAAAACTTACATCCCTGGTGGCTTAAAATCAGGTGCTGTTCTTTGCTTAGGAGCCGCGCCAGGTTGATTACCAGGGCTGGGAGTGTATCGGTTTTGAAACTCCGGCTGACTATCTGGAGAATCTGGTAAAGGCGCAGTATTTTCATCACTATTATGAAATCTAGCACTTTTACCTGTGATTGGATGTACCTCTGCTTGCTGTTTATTTTGTGGTCCCTCACTCAAGTTTGAATCTTTAGTAATATCCTCAGCAGGAAATTCATCAATTAAATCTGGGGCTTTTACCCCAAGGTTTTTATGCCCCTGATTCGCTAAGTTTTGTTGTGCTGCTTGTAAGTTGCGACGACTATCGCTCCCTCGAAATTCTTCTTCACGCATCCCATGAGCAAACTTTTCTTCAAAACCTCCTTGCTCAGTCAGGTTATTTTCTATTGCGTTATAGGACCAAAAATCTTTAACACTAGCGGTCTGATTTTTTTTATTTAAAATTAAATCAATGAATAATGCTGCTACGCCGAGACTAATTGCAATATCTGCTATGTTAAAAGTATACCAATGCCATTGGCCTAAATGAAAATCAATAAAATCAATAACATAACCGTAATTTAAACGATCCAACAGATTACCTATAGCGCCTCCTATAATTAAACTAAAGCCTAAAGCGGTAAACTTTTCATGGCACTGAATTCGTTTTAACCAAACAATAAGTAAAGCACAAATCACTAAAGCTACCGCGATGAAAAACCATCGTTGCCATCCTCCTCCGCTGCTCAGTAGACTAAATGCTGCGCCTCGATTAAAAATCAGGGTAAAATTCAAAAAAGAAAAAACTGGCGTGGTTTCATAAGGAGCAATATGAGTAACAACTAGCCATTTTGTCAGTTGATCGAGACTGGCAACGATGCCAGATAACCATAGCCATGAAAATACTTTTATATATTTGAGGCTCATGCAAAATTCCTTACTTCCCCGTCCCCTGCAACATTCGTAACACACCGTGAGCAAAGTTCAGGATGGTCACTGTTTTGACCCACATCCGGACATCTATGCCAACAACGAACACATTTTTCATAGTCGACAGGCTTAATTGTGATTTGCAATTCATCTTGCATATCATTATTAATAACATTTGCAGCAGAAGTTATCAAAATAAAACGTAATTCCTCACCAAGCAAACTTAAGTCAGAAAAAGTTTTCTTATGACATTGTATCGTAACTTCTGCATCTAAACTTGAGCCAATTTCACCTCTATTACGTGCTTCTTCTAAAGCCTTATTCACATGCTCTCGCAACAATAAAATACGATCCCAAAAATCAACATCCATAGACTTCTGTAAATTATTGGTTAAGCCCTCATACCATTTATAATAGTAAATTGAAGCTTGTCGCTCTCCAGGGAGGTGACGTGAAATTTCTTCCGCAGTGAATGCGAGCACGGGTGCTAACCAACGACTTAACGCCTCAATCATATGATACATCGCAGTTTGTGCTGATCGCCGCGCGATGCTGTTTGGTTGGCAAGTATATTGTCTATCCTTGATGATATCTAAATAAAACCCGCCAAGTTCAATTGAGCAAAAATGATGAATTTTTTGTATTGCCACATGAAACTGGTAAGTATCGTACGCTTCGATCACTTGTTGTTGAACCATAGCAGCTTTGCAAACGACCCACTGATCAAGCGCTAAAAGCTTATGGTGATCCAACAAATGTTGTTGCGGTTCGAAACCTGCTAAGTTTGCTAGCAAATAACGAGCGGTATTGCGTAATCGCCGATACGTATCAGTCGTACGTTTGAGAATTTCTTGCGATAAAGACATCTCAGCACGATAATCGGTACTTGCTGTCCACAAACGTAAAATATCTGCACCGTATTTATCAATCACTTGATTAGGGCTGATAACGTTTCCTAGCGATTTAGACATTTTACGACCACTTTCGTCAATAGTAAAACCATGAGTAATGATTTGCTTAAAAGGCGCTTGACCTGCTTTGCAAAGTCCCACCAATAGTGAGCTTTGAAACCAACCGCGATATTGATCAGAGCCTTCCAGGTAAATATCAGCGGGGTATTGTAAATCTGGGCGCTGCTGTAAAACGCAGGAAAATGTTGAGCCCGAATCGAACCAAACATCTAGCACATCATTAGATTTTATATAATCGTTCGCCTCTTCACCCAAAAATGACTCTATATCTATGTCATACCAAGCTTCAATACCTTGCTTCTCTATCGCTTGGGCAACTCTTTCTAAAAAATGATCGGTTTTGGGATGAAGTTGTCCTGTTGACCGATGTATAAACACAGGAATCGGAACACCCCAACTACGCTGTCGGCTGATGCACCAATCAGGACGATTTTCAATCATTGCCGCCATTCTTGCACCACCCCATTCAGGCAACCATTGAATATCATGAATCGCCGCTAGAGCATCTGCACGCAAATCTTTATGTGACATATTGATAAACCATTGAGGGGTACCTCGAAATATCAGAGGCGTTTTATGGCGCCAACAATGAGGATAGCTGTGTTGAATTGAATGAGTCTGTAACAGTCGTCCATGATTACGTAATGTCTCGATGATTACATCATTGGCTTTAGACACATGTATCCCACCAACAAATGGTGTTTGCGCACGAAAGCAACCATTGTCTTCAACCGGATGGTCGACTGGCAAATTGTTTTGAAGTCCAAGGTGGTAATCATCTAACCCGTGGCCGGGTGCCGTGTGAACCACACCCGTACCTGCATCAGTGGTCACATGCTGGCCGCTTAAAATAGGCACTTGCCGCTCTAGAAATGGATGCTGCACAAACAAACCTTCAACAGCCTTACCTTTACAACACGCTTTAATTTGATAGTCAGATATTTTTACTTCTGCCATGGTCTGTTGCAGCAAGGCTTCAGCTACAAACACGTATTCCCTAGAAGCACCTAATTGACATTCGACGATGACATAATCAACCTCTGGATGAATAGCAACGGCTTGGTTAGCTGGTAAGGTCCACGGCGTTGTAGTCCATATGATAACAGATAGATCACTTTCGCGATTAATCGTATGAGCAGCTTCTACCCGATCGCAGCTTGCCCAAAATTTTTGTTGATCAATCACATTGAAACGAACATAAATTGCTGGTGATTGCTTATCTATGTACTCAACCTCAGCTTCTGCCAATGCTGATCCACAATCAACGCACCAATGTACAGGTTTATACCCTCGATGCATATAGCCATTTTTGATAACCGCCTGTAAAGTTCGCACCACATTCGCTTCAAAAGTGTAATCCATCGTTATGTATGGAACTTGCCAATCTGCAAATACGCCTAAGCGCTGAAACTGCCTAACTTGCTTATCTAATTGACTTTTTGCATAGTCACGACAGGCAGTACGGAATTCTTTTGGAGATATTTTAGCACCTGCTTTACCGAATTTTTTTTCAACATTGAGCTCTATAGGCAAGCCATGACAATCCCAGCCAGGAATATACGGTGCAATATATCCACTTAATGTTTTTGCTTTGATAATGATATCTTTAAGCACTTTATTTAAAGCATGACCTAAATGAATATCACCATTCGCGTAAGGTGGGCCATCATGTAAAATAAATTTAGGGCGTTCAGTCTGCGTCATTAAATGCTGGTAAATATCGTTTGACTGCCAATACTCTAGTTGTTTTGGTTCACGCTTAGCTAAATCGCCACGCATTGGAAAGTCAGTTTCAGGTAAATTTAAAGTTGTTTTATAGTCTGACATCAAATGTTTTCCTTTAGTGAATAAATTAGTGTAACCATTATTGTTCAATACCTAAATTTTCAATAAGATAGTTTTTCGCTGCGAATATATCTTGTTTTACTTGAAGTGCTAAATCGTCAATACTTGCAAACTTTACTTCATCACGCAACTTAGCCAGGGGCTCGATTTGAAGACTTTGACCGTAGATGTCTCGTTTGAAATTAAAGATATGGGTTTCAACCAACCAGCCGCGGTGATTAACGGTAGGGCGACACCCAATATTAGCAACGCCATAATATGTCTGCTCTAAGCCGTGAACACAAACAACATAGACCCCATGCAAAGGACTGACCAATCGTTTTAATGAAATATTTGCAGTGGCGAACCCTAACAAACGTGCTCTAGCATCACCGTGGATGACTTTTCCACTGACTTGATAGGTTCGATTTAATAATCGTTTTGCTTGAGCAAAATCTGCCACTGCTAATGCATGTCGAACCTGAGTACTACTCACTCGTACACCATGACTTGTCATCATTTGCACCTCTTTTAGGAGCAACGAAAATTCATCGGCATATTCTCGCAATGTTTCTATGGAACCCTGGCGATTTTTGCCAAACTTGAAGTCTTCCCCCACAAAAAGTGCGCTGGTTTTCAACCCCTTAAATAAATATTTTCGAATAAAATCTGACGCTGACAGATTAGCAAAGTCTTTGCAAAACCGCACACAAAAGACAAAATCGATTTTTTGGGCAGCTAGCAATAGCATTTTTTCGCGAAAATTGGTTAATCTAGCCGGCACAGTAGCTGAACGAAAAAATTCCAATGGTTGAGGTTCAAAGACAATTGCCATCGAAGGTGTTCTCAGCGATCTAGCCATTTGTTTCACTTCATTTAATAGAACTTGATGGCCAAGATGAACGCCATCAAAATTACCTATAACTGCAACGCATTTATGCCAGGTGACCGCTGTTAAACTACGAATTATTTTCATTGCCGATAACTTGGGGACGGATATTTTGCCAACGAAAGCCTACGGCATAAAGAGCGAAAAAATAACTAAATATACCTCCAAATACTAATATTAATAAATGCATTACCCGTGTTTGAACTGACCAGATTAACCATTGTTGTACATTATCACTACTATACCACAAAAATATACCCAACACGGCATTTGCGAATAATAATTGTAATAAATAATTCACCCACCCTAATTGAGGTCTAAAAATCTTATGTCGTTGCAGTAAATACAATAATACACTCGCATTGATGAAAGCTGCGGCTGTGGTCGACAGTGCTAAGCCAACATGTTGCAAAGGTATAATTAAGATTGTGTTAAACAGCATGTTGCAAACCAAAGCAATGACTGCAACCTTCACTGGAGTTTTGATATTCTGCCTTGCATAAAAAGCAGATGCTAACACTTTAACCAGCATGAATGCCGGTATTCCATAAGCAAAGGCCCACACACTGTGTTGAGTCATGATGACATCACCTACTAAAAAGTTACCATAATAAAATAATGTGATAAGTATCGGCCCAGCTAATAAACACAATGCTAACGATGCAGGCACCCCTATCAGCAAAACCATACGAATTCCCCAATCTAACGTTGCTTGGTAATTTGAGTCTGATTTCTCAGCGTATCGCTTTGACAAATTTGGCAATATTACTGTGGCGATTGCCACTCCAAAAACGCCCAGCGGGAGATTCGTCATTCGATCTGAAAAGTACAACCATGAAACGCTCCCTGGGGGCAAAAACGAGGCAAATAACGTGTCAATTAAAATGCTTATTTGGGCCACAGATACGCCAAATAACGCGGGTAACATCAGCGTTAATACTTTTTTTACACCCGCGTCATTGGGTTTTAATTTTGGTATCGGTAATAAGCGTAAACGCCATAGAAAAGGGAGCTGAAAAAGTAATTGAACTACCCCTGCAATCAATACCCCCCAGGCGAGCGCGGTCACTGGAGAGTTCAGGTAAGGACTCAGAAAAAATGCCGCCCAAATCATCGATAAATTCAGTAATACAGGCGTCAAGGCAGGTATGGCAAAACGATTAAAAGTATTAAGAATTGCACCAAACATAGCGGTGATTGAAATGAAAAAGATATACGGGAAAGTAATTTTTAACATATCAGAGGCAAGTGCAAAACGGGTTGGATCTTGCAGAAAGCCTGGAGCAAACACACTAATAATGAATGGGGTTGAGATTTCGGCAACGAGTGTCACTAAGAGCAGCACCGCACCTAACATGCCTAAAATATGACTAATAAAGCAACGAATTTCTTGTTCATTACTTGAGCGAATGTGTTCTGACAAAACCGGTACAAACGCTTGTGAAAAAGCACCTTCGGCAAATAACCGGCGCATAAAATTAGGGATTTTAAACGCCACAAAGAATGCATCTAGCGCAAAGCCTGCACCAAACATCTGGGCAATAACCATATCACGTATAAATCCTACTATACGTGATATCATTGTCATCGCAGAGACAATACCTGTCGATCGGAGTAAACTTTTTGCCATTATGTCAAAGATTATCAAATGATTCGCCAATGCAAGAATCCTATTATATCGATTAACAAGCGCAGAGCAAATTTTCGCTGATGTATAACGCTCATCCGAAGTCATGAATCGCCTCAATAACAAGGTTTAACAAAAAACAATTGAATCTATTGACAAATGAGCAATTTAGCGGCATATTGCAGCCCTAAATAGTTATTTATTATTCGAATGGAGTTTGCCTTGGCTAATATTAAGTCTGCAAAAAAACGTGCAATACAAAATGAAAAACGTCGCCAACGTAATGCGAGTGCTCGCTCACGTTTTCGTACCCACATCAAAAATGTTCTCAAAGCAGTATCTTCTGGCAACGTGGAAGAAGCAAATAAATCTCTTTCTGCAGCCATTCCAGTGATCGATAAACTGGTAAGCAAAGGTATTATTCACAAGAATAAAGCTGCGCGTCATAAAAGTCGCCTCAATGCTAAAGTTAAAGCACTACTCGCTTAATTTGCGCTCAGCTCACTCATGACAGACAGACACAACTCCTGGGTTCCTTGGTGACTAGTTGCTGAGATTTGGAAGACCTGACCTTGCCAATTTAATTGACTAACAATCGTTTTGATTTTTTCTTTAGCAGTATAAGCATCTAACAAATCTAATTTAGTAAAAACTAGCCATCGAGGCTTATTTGCTAGTTCTGAACTATATTCAGATAATTCTTGAGCTACCGTGGTTATTGCTTCCACAGGGTCACTGTTATCAATAGGACACAAGTCAACCAAATGCAATAGTAAGCGTGTCCGAGCTAAATGCCTTAAAAATTGAAATCCTAGGCCTGTTCCAGAAGATGCTCCAGCAATCAATCCAGGGATGTCTGCAATTACAAAGCTCTGTGCATGATTAACTCTAACCACACCCAGTTGCGGTTTAATGGTTGTGAAGGGGTAATCTGCAACTTTTGGCTTAGCTGCTGATACCGCACGAATGAAAGTGGATTTTCCTGCGTTTGGCAGACCTAGCAAACCAACATCCGCTAAAAGCTTAAGTTCAAGGCGTAATTGTCTAACTTCGCCGGGCTGACCTGGTTTAGACTGTCGAGGTGCGCGATTTGTACTTGATTTATAACGCAAATTTCCTAACCCATGAACGCCACCCTTTGCAACAATTGCTGATTGCCCGACTTCAGTCAAATCTGCGATAATTTCATCTGTTGCAGTATCATAGATGACTGTACCCATAGGCACTTGAATTATTTTATCAGCTCCGGCACGTCCAGTGCATTGGCGACCGCCTCCAGGCTGACCATTCTCAGCCTTGAAATGTCGAGTATATTGAAAATCAATTAAGGTGTTTAAACTATCGGTACAATGCATAATGACATCGCCGCCACAACCTCCGTCGCCGCCATCAGGGCCTCCCATAGGCACATATTTTTCTCGGCGAAAACTAACGCAACCATTGCCACCATTACCAGCACTGACCGTTATATTCGCTTCATCAACAAATTTCATAATAGCACCTAAAGTGATTGAAGGCCTCACCGAGTGATGAGAGTGCCCAGTGAGGATATAAAGATGTTTAGTCGTTCTAGAGAAGTAATAAAATTATGAAGCAGAAACGCGGTCAACAGGAATAACATTAACAAATTGGCGATTAAGCTTACCTTTGCGCACAAATTGAACAACGCCATCAATTTTAGAAAATAAGGTATGATCTCTACCCATACCAACATTTAATCCAGGATGAAACTTAGTCCCTCGCTGACGAATTATAATGTTTCCGCCACTCACTAATTCACTACCGTAGCGTTTTACGCCAAGGTACTTTGGATTCGAATCGCGACCATTCTTCGAACTACCACCTGCTTTTTTATGAGCCATACTTTCTCCTAATTGCTAACTTCGTAGCTACTCGCCAAATATTTATGAATGAACTGCAGTTATTTCAACCTGTGTGAAATACTGTCGATGACCTTGTCTCTTTAAGTGATGCTTACGACGTTTGAACTTGATAATGCGGATTTTTTCACCGCGACCGTGGCCGACAACGTTAGCGCTCACTTTAGTCCCCGCTAAAAATGGTGCACCTACTTTTACCCCATTTTCATCATGAACCATTAACACTTCATCAAATTCAATGGTCGATCCTAATTCTGCTTCAAGCTTTTCAACTTTCAAAATATCACCAGGTTTTACGCGATATTGTTTGCCACCCGTTTTTAGTACCGCCTGCATGTATCTACTCTCCACTTCAATTGAGCAAAAAAATTCTTGCAATGTTAACTAAATCCTCAGTCAATTGCAACTATAATAGTCCTTAACTTTAGTAATTATTCAACAAAGTGCTTTCGAGGGTTAAAACTTATATCTATCAGCGAATCTGAGTTGTGCAGCGCTAAGGGGCATAAATCTAGCTGAGCGCATGTTTAAACAACGGAAGCGCTTGACAGCGACTCTCAGGTTACCTAGGATAGATACACTCTATTATTGGTTACACTTAGATGCAGTTTACTTCTGTTAAAGCGCTGATTCAAACTGAATTAACTGCAGTTAATCAAGAAATTCTTCAGCAAGTTGAAAATTCGCTAAGTTTAATCAAGCAATTGGCTCAATATCTAATCAATAGTGGCGGAAAGCGCTTTCGACCGATTTTGGTGATATTAAGCGCCAAAGCGCTCAATTACTCTGGCCAGCAACATATTCATTTAGCCGCATTGATAGAATTTATTCACACTGCCACACTATTACATGATGATGTGGTTGATAACTCTGATTTAAGACGGGGACAACAGACTGCTAATGAGATCTGGGGCAATGAAGCCAGCGTTTTAGTTGGTGACTTTTTATTTTCTCGATCATTCCAAATGATGGCCACATTAGAACAACCTAGAATTATTCAATTACTAGCAAATACCACTAACACTCTAGCGATGGGTGAAGTCAAACAGCTGATGCACCGCCATCAAGCCACTTTAGATGAAGAAACTTATTACCAAATTATTCAAGCTAAAACAGCTGAACTCTTTGCTGGTGCATGTGCAAGTGCTGCTATTCTCAGTCAAGCAGACGAACATACGATAACTGCAATGTACAACTATGGCATCGCCATTGGATTCGCCTTTCAATTAATTGATGATGCATTAGATTATCAAGGCAACCCACAAGAATTAGGCAAACATTTAGGCGATGATTTAGCTGAAGGCAAAGTGACTTTACCTTTAATCCGCTGTCTACAGCGATCTAATCTTAAACAGAAAAAGCTGATCACTGAAGCAATTAAAGCAGGTGGCGGTGAACATTTAACACTCATTCAGCGGGCCATCGCATCTACCGATGCAATTACTTATACTTATGCAGCAGCACAGCAGTGGATTAACAAAGCGATTGATGCACTATCTATAGTTCCTGACTCAGATTTTCGCAAAGCGTTAGAATATTTGGCGCATTATGCAGTTGAACGTCATGGTTAAAATCACTAACTATATTAAAGTATAGGCGTCGTAAATTTAATCGGGGTGTAGCTCAGTTTGGTAGAGCACTGCCTTCGGGAGGCAGGGGTCGTTGGTTCAAATCCAGTCATCCCGACCAACCTTACTGACTCTAAAGCTCGAAAATTCAAAATTACAAAACCCTCTGCTAGTTACCTGCCAAATTTATTACTAGCAGAGGGGTGCAGTAATTGTGCTATTGAACGAGATTACCCGGAGACCAAGGAATGTCTCAATTCATATATTTAAAGTTAATTATTATAACTTCTAATATTTTTAAATAGCAACTTACTCCGCACTCAACTAAAAATATTTCAAAAAAGCATTTGCAAAAAAATGCGAGTAGTACTAAAGTATGGTCTATGCACTTCAGACCCGACGTCTATCGGTGCCAAAAAATACTTTAATTATATTAAAATCATTTCTTAATAGATATATTAGAATTTTGTTAGACGACTTTGTCAAGCATTTTAGGCTAACAAAATTCATATTTTGCAATATTTGCATTTTTCAATGCAATATAATTGTGAAAACTGATGTGTAAATACATATTTTGCGCTATAATAGCGCATCATAAAACTAAAAATATAGCCTAATAGCTATTACAGTTACAAATTTTTGGGGGAAAAGATGTCAAATTTAAGCGATAATTTAAAAGCACTCATGCGCGAAGTCGGAATCACAGTAACTGAGCTTGCGCGCCAAACTGATGTAGGCCAACCTGTCATTCATCGCATGGCTTCGGGAGAAACTGACAATCCTAAGGTGGGCTCCTTGAGTCCAATTGCAAAGTTTTTAAATGTCAATATCAGTCAACTTATCGGTGATGAGCCATTACCAGAGGATCGATTTACAGGAAGTCATAATCCTTTCTATCGCAGCTGGTCTAAATTGCCTTTGTTATCATGGGAACAAGCGGCAGTATGGCCTGATAAAAAATTACCTAACGAAATCGAAAGCTATATTTCAACTGAAGCTATTATCAGCGATAAAGCTTTTGCAGTGAAAATGGAAGACAGCACCATGTTGCCACGGTATGCCGAAGGCACCATTTTAATTATTGAGCCAACGATTACCCCTAGAAATAATGATTATGCAGCTGTTGTCGTCGGTGGTGAAAATCGTATGCAGTTTAAACAAGCGCTTTACGATGGAAATGATTTATATTTAAAACCGTTAAATCCTGATTTTCAGATTCGTAACGTGGGGAAAAACTATCGCTTATTAGGAACGTTAGTGCAAGCGTTGACCGAATATTATCAGGAACGTACTTCTCAAGAAGAAGTCGCATACTTATCAAATAAGCCTCCTGTAAAAAAACGTCGCAACGAAGTCGAAGAAGTATACGAATAAACAATCATTCTTGCCCCTACAAAACTGTAGGGGTTAAATTCTTACACAGATATCAATCATGAAAAAGGCGGTTATATTACTTTCTGGTGGAATAGATTCTACCACTTGCTTAGCAATAGCAAAGCACAGGGGCTATCAATCTCATGCATTAAGCTTCAACTATGGTCAGCGCCACAACGCTGAATTAGACGCCGCAAAACGAATCGCCAAACGAGAAAAATGTCACCAACATCAAATTATTGATATCTCCATTGGCAACTTTGGTGGCTCTGCTCTCGTTGACACTAACCAGAATATACCGGCTTACTCGGCCATACGCAAAGATATTCCAACCACTTACGTGCCAGCTCGCAACACCGTTTTTTTGAGTATTGCATTAGGTTATGCTGAGACAATATCAGCTACGGCTATATTTTGTGGTATTTGCACAATAGATTATTCTAATTATCCTGATTGTCGCCCTGAATATTTATCAGCTTTTAATAAAATGGCACATTTAGCCACTGCAGTTGGCTTAAAACAACAACCAATCCAAGTATATGCCCCCTTACTCTATTTAACTAAAGCCGAAACAATAACGCTAGGACAGACTTTAGGGGTTGATTATACAACAACCGTAAGTTGCTATGCGGCCACATCTGACGGTTTAGCCTGCGGGCAGTGTGATAGCTGTGGTATCCGCCGTGAAGCCTTTAAACAAGCCGGAATTAACGACCCAACACGATATGTTATTTCAAATAACGATTGTTAAATAGATAAGAATATGTTAGCTTTTCGATTCGCAGCACAACAATAAGGAAAACCCTATGGAAGGCATACAAAGTAGTGATAATCAAACATTTGAAATAGAAATCGATTTTGAACATTTAGCCATTGATGATGAAGTAACTGATGAAAGTGAAAGAGATATTTTAGAGCACCCACTCGCATCTAGACTCGAAGACTTAGCACAAAGTGCTCTAAAATATTACCCTAATAGTCAAAATTCATTAGAACTCATTATCAATAAATTTAAATTATTCGAAGATGGTTATAAAATAGCTCTCGAACAAGCTGACAGACCAAATATAGAAAAATTATATTTTGCAGCGCAGATCTACAAAAGCGTCGCTCAGTGGAAGTCTGCAATGAAAATTATCAACCAAAAATTTAATAAAATGCAAAATTCAAGTATTATACATATCGGGTGCACGCTTGATCCTCTATTAGTGAAAGAAGCTAGAGACGCGCTATACGGTCGAGATGGTATCATAGAAATCTACGATCTTCTTGATCAATATGAAGTCAAAAAAGTAACGAGTGTTGATAAAAAAAATATAAGCCTAGGAAATTTCTTTCCTAGGCTTCGTGATGATATTATGGATGCCGAAGCAAAGTATTTTCAAATGCTTGAATACTACAATCAATCAATTTACTCAAAATGTCCGAATATATTTAAAATAGATTACGCACTAATGTTTTTTAAATCTGCTGCTAATTTTGACTTATACAGTGATACTGATAAAGAAGTTTTTAAAGGGTTCAAGGTTATTGAAAAATTGACTGCCCCAATTGACCCATCTATTAAAAGGTTTATTGATGAAATAAACATCTGGAAAACTTGCCGGCAGCAGCTTGATCAAACGCTCAAAAATTTTATAACACCAGGCCATCCTTTACCAATGAAAGAAGTCGAATTCGATGAAATAGCCACGACTCTCCTTGCTTTTGAAAGCTATACTCTCAAATCTAAAGCTGAACAAGTCAATGTTGAGCTTAACATATACTGGAGACACTATATCAAAAATGATTTAAGATTACATAAAAAAATAAAAGCTTGGTATAATGCTAATAAAGATAAAATATATGATAATGATTCACGCCGATTTAATGAAGATGACACTATTGGAAGTAAAAAAATCAGATTATTTATGGTACTTGAAATGTTAAGATCCTGCTTAACGCCTGAGGTTAATCTGTATGCAACGACTTGTTGTTCGAATACTCAAGATGAGAATATTTTAAAGCGATCTGACTGGGAAGTTTATGGAAAGTGTTTTATGAGCCAACTCAATAAATTCAACTGTACTCAAAATAATAATGATTTAGACATTGCCATCGATTTAATTCTAAAAAACTTGAGCTTTACAAATGGTGAATACTTTAGTCATGCATTTCATCGATCACCAAATTCTGAACATTACAAACTAAACTTAGCTACTCATTTACAACATCATATGTGGCAAACATGTGACACGCTTAATAATGAAAATTTTCCTAACCAGCTTTATAAGGAAAATCCTGCGCAGTACATCTATAGAGTAAAAAAGGAATTTGAGCAATACGCGAAAAATATATTGGGTCATCAGAAACAATTGGTGGTTGCTTTTGCACTTGATTAAAATTTGTATCAGTTAATAATAAGGATTGTTAAATGAGCAGTACAGAAGAAAATTTTGAGCAAACAATTAATAAAAACGAAGCCAACGATTTTAGTGATATACCTTTGTATAATCCTTATGTTGAAGCTCTACTACGTGAAATTTATCAGAAAATTTTAGCAACTATTGACACGAATCAATCTAAAAACTCACTTTTTAAAAACCTAAAATTGAATTTAGATGAATTTAATAGTTATTTAAAGCAGACTGATGACCCAATTAACTGTAACAAAAAAGAAAATAAAATAATGCTTGCAAGCATTGAGTTGGTTAATGACATTATGAAATTTCATCAATATTCCAACCGGTTAAACCAGATGTCGCTTCATTCAAATGACAAAAAAACGATTGAAATAACCTATAGCAAAATTGAAAAAATTTACAAAAAAATAAGCAAAGACATTCAATTAACTACCTTTCCAAAGTTAGACTGTATAGCTATTAATAGCTTAATCGACTCATACGCAAAACTTAAGCACTTTAAAAAAACAAAAAACACCTATACGACTCTAATGAGTCGCTTTGCTCAGACAAAACCCATGGAAGTTTCTGACCAAGTTAAGCTAAAAGTTGCTCTATCACTATTTGAGCAACTGATGGTGTATGCTGATTTTGAGCTAAATCAAACCACTCCTCAAATTATCAATTCAGAATCAAACTTAATCACCCAAGCGTTACAAACCATAGTTCTTTTACCTCATAAAGAACCTTATCTATCAATCATTTCTGTTGCCAGAAAATGGGCAAGTGCCCGTCAACAAATCTATTTTTATCTTAAATCATTTATTGATTTAAACGTGCCTTCACCGTGCTTAAATAGCTTAGAGACATTTAATCAAAATAAACTGATCGTTAATCGATTGGAAAAGACCATCATTCATATCAATGGTCATGATGTAATTTTTGATTTCCCTCTTTATAGTCAGCAAGATAAATTATTAATCAATGAGCTTGAATACAAGTTTGGTGCTATAACCCCGGTAGCATATGAACAGAGCAGCTTTTATTATAAAAACT
>Ga0100402_1000283_pt1 | contig 60037 bp, 36 predicted proteins | sample CryGeyme20150102_FD_80419 | JGI IMG/M metagenome (GOLD analysis project Ga0100402, IMG submission 80419) | Groundwater microbial communities from Crystal Geyser aquifers in Utah, USA - Crystal Geyser metaG 2015-0102 | ecosystem: Environmental > Aquatic > Deep subsurface > Groundwater | place... | reverse complement strand
TTTTTTATTTTTTTGTTTTTTTTTATGTTTGTGGTGGTGTCTTGTGGAGTTTGGGGGGGGGGGAGTTGGGTGTTATAAGGGGGGGAGTTGGGGGGTTCTAATTGTCAGGTGACATATCTCTATTTCTTGTCACGAATAGGACGGTCATCCTTCCACTCCCCGTCGTGACGAATAGTTCCATTAGGTCGCGTCTCTACACCATACCCGTTGGCACGACCATCCTTCCACTCTCCACGGTAATTTCTTCCATCCGCCCAGCGACATTCGCCGACACCGTGATATTTTCCATTTTCCCACTCACTGAATTATTGAAATGATGCATTAAAGACAATGGTTGGTTTTAGAGATTTGTTCAAGAGTAAGGAACATACAGTAAAACTGAACTTCAAAGTAACTTACCCAGTATAAACAGACCCATCAGCAAAGCGGTACATTCCTTGTCCGTGACGATGTCCAGCCTGGAATTCTCCTTGGTAAACCGCTCCATCTGGCCATGTGTAGGTACCGCGGCCTTGTCTCTGGTCCTGGAAGAACTGACCCGTATAGACACGTCCATCATTCCACTGGTACATGCCATGTCCGTGTCTTTGATCCATATCGTAGGTGCCTTCAAAGATATCATTGTTGGCAAAGATGGCGCGACCTACTCCATGCCAGCGTCCATGATTCCAGTTGCCTTCATAATGACGACCATCGTCGTACTTCATAGTACCTCTACCATGAGGTCGTTTCTTGACCAAGACGCCTGTGTAAAGGCCTTTGTCACCATAAGGATCACGAATGATTTGTTCGGTAACTTCCTCGACTAGGACAATTTCTTCCTTCGACGGAGGACGAGAAAGGCTCGAGTTGGAGGCACTATTCGAAGGCGAAATTCCAAGATTTCCAATTTCATCTGCTTTCTGGGGGATGCTAACGTTCAAAACTGGAAATGGTGGGTCGTTGTTGCTGCGATCCAAAACTACTTGGTCGGGTACATGCTGCTTAGCAGGTGGAGTGGCCGGTGGATCGTAACGTTGAGAAGGCCTCACACTCTGGCTGTGTCGTTGGGCGGCCTGAACAGCAGAAGACTGGCTTCGTATCATGTCTGCTGACATGGATTGCTTCACAATGGCGGGACTTTCTGGAATAGGAGGTGCCGATTTCTGAGCCTTGACGACTTTTTGTACCTGTTGCTTTTGCTCCTGGCGCATCTCTTTCTCCACAACGGCATCCACCTTGCGGGCAATGCCTTCAAACATAGCAGTATCAGTCCGACTCTCGTCATCGCCACTGCAGCGACTGACATCACCTCCAGGGTCTGGCAGATTCGACTTTGACTCTCTGGCACTGTTGAATGCCGGTGGATCCATGGTGCGCTTACCTTCAGCTTCAGCGGTGGATTCGAGTTCTGCCATATGGTTTGACTTGGACACGGCCAACGGAGCAACTTCAAAGTCAAACGCCATATTGTCAATTTCTTCATCCTCATCTCGTTCTTCATCCAACTGTTGTTCAACTTGATGATTTTCCTGAGGCGACTCCGAATAAACTTTTGACGTCGACGTAAGGTTACCACGCAACTCTGTGTCGGTACTTGGAGTGGCAGAGGCCTTTGAAATTGCGGTCAAGGCTGGAGACATTGGGCACCCAAAAGTTCCAGCTCCCCAGCGTCTAGCAGCTGTTTGTTGTCGCTTCTGATGAGGAGGTCCAGCTCTAATTTCGGCAATTTTTTGACGAAGTCGCTGGACATCGTCTCCAGAGTTTTGCACCATCTTATTGAGAATATTGTCGACGCGGGCGCGCAGGGCGTCAATCTCATCTTTGCGCTCCTTCATTTGAGGATCCATAATGGCGGTCGATGGTTTCGCAAGCTCGTCGTCGTCATCATCATCATCATCAGTATTTTTGCACTCTAAGTATCGAGGAGCCCGAACATCTGACAAGGCTCCACAAAAACCGTACTGGAGCGACGTCGACAGGGCTCCAGTGTTGTTCTGTGACACCATCTTGATCTAGGCTTGCTGCTTTTGCTTTTGCTTTTGCTTTTGGTACGTTATAAGGAAACTTAAAACAACTAGCTACCCTGGTAGTGCAAGGATACCTCTGTTAGCGTTGTACGTTTAGCTCTTAATTACAACTCATACTCTACATATCTCGGCATCAGGTTTTGGTTCGTTAATTAATGGTACAGTAGTTGGCTACTACTAGTAGGTCAAGATAGCGATGCTCAGCGATGGTCCATTTAGATAATTTCAAAGAACATCATTTCTAATTACCATACCCGACCTTGGCTTGCCTGGCGCTTCGGAGAAACTATAAAATATCCCGGGCAGTCAATTAAAATTCAAAAAAGGCAGGCGCTCCGAAAAATCATCTCACAAATTAATAATTTGCAATTCAACTGATGATGCTGATGATGGAAAATCAAAAGAATCAAGTCATCAGTCGGTTTTTTCGCAGCTTAGATTTACTGTAAATACACCAAGAAAGTAAAATCAAGTGCTGAGTTAGATCGTACTCTACCATATAATTGCAGGAGAAACGAGGCCGATTCAAAAACATTGACTCGATAGGAGGAAGACAAAGAATAGCTTTTCAACATGAAGCAGCTGCACAACAACCAAACGACGGTCGACATCTTTTCTCATGATTTCTTCGCCGCGGATCCCTTTGGAGATTCCAATACGAATGATCATGAAAAGCGTCATGAGTCCGATGACTGTATCAGTCGAAATTTGCCCCTGAAAATCATCGAGGAAGAGAGCTTTTACCAATTATTCAACACTGCAACTGTTGCTCAGCAAAAGCCACAACTACAAGGCAGAGATTCTTCCTCAAACGTCGAAGTGGATTCGGACTCTGACTCTGATATTTACCTCGACGACGACAATGACGGTGACAAAAACGACGACGAAAACGACAGCCATAGTGATAATGACGATTTTGATAAAATTCCTAAATCAGATGAATCGTCAATAGAATTAGGGGAGGGGGAGGATACCAGTAGTCTGTGTTTTGATACGGACGGTGGCGAAGACGGAAAATTGGAAAATCTTCCAAATAGTACCGGTAGTCATGACAAGCATCTATATTTTGAAAAGGCACATATTTCTTCAATATCCAAGAACGCCATGTGCTTTGTTGACGATGACTCGGGAACTCGTACCACTTGTCGAAGTACGGACAACGAGAACCAATCATCACAATTTTCAATGCCAGAAAACGAACAAATGCACGTGAGTGCAAACGTACAATACGTTGACCCAGAATCGTATCCAGTCCCTCATTCCCAGAACGTAAGGCCTATGGAAACGTGTTCAAATCCAGCTTGTTTGCTTCTGCGCAGCACAGTACGACAGCAAGAAGAACAGATTCACTTTTTGCGACGAAAACTACAAGAATACGCCGATATTTGCGAAATGCATAACATTGGCCAATACATCCTTGGGCACGTAGGCGAAGGAGAAGGATCAGAAGCAATTGACAGTGGAACTACCCGAACAACCTACAAAGAAAAAACGTACACCGAATTGATGGGACCATGGGATATCCCATTTCACGTGGCAATCGTCGCGCCGAAAGGAAGCTTCGGTGAATGCTCCGGCATTACCTTTGCACAGCATCCAAGCAAGTTGGATACAGAAGTACACAGAATCCGACCGTCGCCGACGGATGACGACGATGCCCTTCCAGTTGTTCGAACCCAATACACCAACATACACAGGAAGCAGCTAAGCAGCGCTAAAAGCGGCGGACCAACAACAAACGAGCAATCAGTGCAGCGAGTCTCTTCTTCGGCGGATAATTTCTTGCGAAACGAATTTAGCTCTATTTTGAAAGCAATCGAGGGATCACCTGAAGACAATCGACGACCAGGTATCGAAGGGCGTAGGCGCCAGGAAGGAAAGAGCAAACTTTCCGTCAAGGCCATGCCCGTTGTCTTGAAACGAAAGTATGGTAGACAAAAGGCTCTGTATTCGGGCACATTGGACCCAACAAGTGGATGTCCTCATGGTTCTGGCAGCCTTCGTTTTTTGTTATCAGGAGATGTTTACATTGGTCAAGTAGCTTTTGGGGAAATGCATGGATTTGGAACATACTACCATCGCAAGTCCCACAGGCTCTTTAAAGGACATTATTCCAGAAATTCCTTCATGGGTGTAGACAATTCATATCCAAGCATCCAACCAGCTATTTAAGTATTGACAAGGTTGCTTATCGGCGCTAGTATATATACTACTACCGCAAGAATATAAACAATCATACTGATTGAAATGAGCTAATATGTAGCTTAACTCTAATCATGTTTTCGTTGAAGTTTTGAGCGCTTCAGCTTCCTGTTAACAAGGTTCTGATCGGTCGAGGCTGCCTCATCCAGTTGAGGAGCACGACGCTTCGTCTTTGATGAGAAGTCCAATTCATCTTCTAACTTCAAGAATTCCTCAAACGTCGGAGCCCATGATGCTTTTGATACGCCGGCAGAATATTGTTCTGCTTTGGCCGTCTTCGTGCCAGCTTTTGCTTGCTGGTTGCGAAGAGCAGCGGCAGAAGAGGGGCCGCTGTGGAGGACTGAGCTTGACAGAGTCGCATCAACATGGCTTTCATAGCTTCCGACTTGCTCGGATAACTTGTACCCTCGTAGAGCCCCGCGTATTGCATGACCCACCTTCTCCCGACTTTTTTGGTTGCCAATGTCCACCAGCCCGCCCTCGTCGGTCTTGCGTACGAACCGACCTCCATAGGCCCGTACAATATCTACGATCTCTCGTACAATCTCCGACTTTTCGCTCCTAGTCGATCGTCTGTACCGGTCAAGTTTCATCTCCACGACAACCCGGAGACGTTCATTGCCAACATGGTTCGATGTCTCTTTCGAACCTCGCTTGCCGCAGATAACATCTTGCAACTTTACCTGATAGTTGGGTGGTAATCTGGCTTCATGCTCAAGTCGTCTCTGATCATTGGCACGCTTGAGACTTTCCAGAGTGGTTGGCAAGTTGATCTTGAGCTTCTTTGAGTCGTCGTCGTCATCGCTCGCCATGGCACTCGAAATGTCGGAGTAAGGTCTACAAGGCATACTTATGATTTTTTATGCAGCCGAAGACCACAGGTACAGGCAAAGGCGCAGGTAAATGTCAGACAGGAAATGAATCCACAGTCCAAGCTTTCTGCTGTGTAACAATAATTCGGAGGCTCGGCTGCCATCACTCGGCGTCGGCAGCTTGGACAACCCTTCTAAAACATTCTTTCTACTAGTAGTTCTAAAGATGTACCAGTACGAGTACTAGTACCGTCCAGAACTACTACTACCAGGTAGTAGTACTAGTACCCTACTCTCCACTGAAAATTCGTAGCTGTTCAAAAATGGGTTTTCTTCACATGCGTGATCTGGATTGATCTAAAATCTTTGGACGGAAAGGTTTCCTTCACAAGCCATTTTCTAAGCAGAATATCTTTTAAGGACCATGCTGAAACTACTTACCAGTTTTGTTGTCTAGTTGATTGATTCAACAGAGAATATCATAAATGCATGGCAACCAAAAGAGCACAGTTTTCATTAAGTAGGAGAGTTATTTATCGTAAAACATCAAGGTCACATTTTTCATTCTTCAACTTGCTGTGCAGTGTTTATAAAGAATAACAATGCCAAAACTGCATTGCTAAGTTCCACCAGCGTCGTCTCATTATTGCTATGTACAACATAGTCACGACTTTAATGGATAGTACCTACGGTAGACCTACTAGAGTCGAGTACCAGCACTGTGCCAGAGCAGGGGTAAAGTACTACTCAGTACTAGCTAGTAGCTAGTAGCTAGTAGTAGAGTAGTAGTACTTCTAGCTAGCAGTCTACTCTAGTAGGCTACTACCGTAGTAGTAGCTTGGCTGTACTTGTAATGGTACCGTAGTACTGTACACCAGTACCACGTGCTGGTAGCAGCTACTAGTAGTACGACGAGTGCAAACAATACTGAGGTGTCTGTATTTTAAACCTTGCTTGTAGCTGTGTATTGGAGAGAAATAATATTATCCTGGCAGTAGCAGCAGCAGCAGCAGCAGGATGTGAAACCAATTGCTGGATAAAGCAGATGGCTCCTATTTCCACGCCGGTCACTCGACCATGACGATCAAACTTTCAGACAGATAAAAGCCAGCTAATGGAGGAATTCCTGCTTTTTTTGAGTTGACGCTTTAACAGACCTGACTTGTCTTACAGCCGCAGGGTAGGTGTGATGTTATTCCGCACTACAATATCCAAGGGCATCAATACTATAGTACCTGGTACAGACTTTTTTAATTTTGGAAATAGCAGAATTGGAGTTGCTCCAATAATGGAAGGATCGGGTGGTCGATTGCATGCGAATGTATAGGATTTGCATGATTGTGATGACAAGCAAGTTTCATACAAGCATCGATTCCAAGGTGAACAATAGCGAGGATCTGAGTATTTTTTTGACATTGGCGACAAAATCTTATCATATTTCAAGTCTCTTCGTATAAGCTTCTAAATCTGAGCGAGAGACGACGGCTGTAATGTTTTTCACTTGTTGGTGGATCAAGAACTGTGGATAGACGGGACTTCATTTATTATTGCTTACCTGGTATGTAGAAGATTAAGGTCATAGATACACTCAAAAGGTGAACACAATACGTAATGCCAATGTCTATGTGCACTTCTGTATCCAATGTTGATGTTACTGCTTGCAGTTTTTGGTGAGGGGATTCCTGAAAGAAACACTAGTAGAAACACTACTGCAGCTAGCTGTCAATTTTTTTGCTTCTGCTAGGACATCAGCCGGTGCTGAAAAGAGTACTCCGAGTAGTTCCTGTGTCATCCATCTTCTACTAGTAGGTAATGGATTGGTCTTTGAATGTGCCTACGGTACCTGGTCCTCAGTACTCAGACTTCTCATGAAAATATTGTGCAACTTTAAGAGGTGGTAGACACAACAACATTAATGCTAACCCTAAACAAATAGTCACCAAACGTTAACGGTAAGGTGGTTACGCGGTAACGCGGTTACGCGCTGTACGTGCTGTGCGCGGTATACGAGTTAACGTGGTTACTCGGTAACGCGGTTACGCGGTGTACGCAGTGTACGAGGTAACGAGGTAACGTGGTTACGTGGTTACGCGGTAACGCGGTCACCGCGGCTTACTTACTGGTACCTCGAGTACCTGGTACTCTAGTAGTACTAATGCGTTTTGGGTACTCTACTAGGGTACCAGGTACTCTAGTAAATTAGCCGCGGTGACCGTTATCATTAATTTTTTGTAATAACATAAGTATGTTGCTTGATTATCAACTAACACTCGTACTAGCTAGTAGTAGTCTACTAACTAGTAGCTACCACTACTACTGGTAGCTAGTACTACTACTAGTACTTAGTAGGAGTACTACCGCCGGGGTACCAGGTAGTAGAAGAGATCCATGTACCTGGTACAGTTTTATTACAGCAGCTGCAAAGTAAGAAGACGAGTGTACCATACCGTACGCGAGTACGCATGCGTTCGTTTCTGCGTCTGACACAGTCGGTCATTTTAGTCCTCTAATACTGTTACCGGTGCAGTCCACTCGAGAGCGAACATGATATCTCAAGAAAAAGAAGCACTCGTATATTAGGCCTTTATTATTTTCTTATTTTATGGTAATAAATAATAGCTGGCACTCTCCACCGAAAACCGAGAAATCGAGGTCGTCTACTGCACTCTTTCTTCTACTAGAGTACCGTATCAAGTATCAATAATCTAAAAGATATTATTATATACCTGGTACTAGACCCTAGTACTGGAGAGTTATTAATAATTACGAGTAGCACTAGTAGCAAGTACTGCAGTGAAACATTTATTAGTCACCATGCCTCAGGGTTTCGGATTAGGGCTGCAAGGTTTGGGATCGGCTGGAGGATATCCAAGCAGCAGCGGACGAGGAGGAGGGCCTGCGTCTTCGCAACAGCAGCATCAACAGCAGCATCAACAGTCGCCGGCCATTGAATCTCTGACGCTGACAGCCCAGAGTGTGGGCCTCTCCATCGAGCAACTAGCAGCTGCTCTTTCTTCCTCTCCGAATCTCAAGGCCATCACCACAGACGGTAATATTACGGACGGTCAAAAGGAGCTTGCCTTGTCTCTCTACCGAACCGAGTCTCTGGCGCTCCACCGCCGCTGTATGCTCCTGGCTGGGTTTGATCCGACTGCCATTGAAGAAACGTCACCAGAGTATCTTCAATTTGCCTTTAAAGCCTGGCAAGAAGAAGGAACGAAGCTGCAAGATTTGTTGGGAATGGAAATGTCTCTGGCTGCTCCAGCGTTCGTGAATTTCGGTCGTCAACAACAACAGCAAGAAGTTGCCCAGGCACAGGCACAACTCCAAGCACAAGTTCAAGCTCAAGCCGTGCAGAATCAAGCCAAAGCTTTGGCCTTGGAACAACGGCAGCGCCAACAGCAATTTTTGTTACACAATCACTTGTCGGAACAGCAAAACTCGGAATTGAAATCGCTCCTCTACAGTCAACAACAGCAACAACAACTACAATTACAGCGAGCATCATCAGCTTCTGGAACGAACAATACGATGACGGCATCGCCACCACCAACAACATCGATCGATGCATCCCAAAATAGACTCACTGGTATGCAGCTCTTGTCCAGTACCAAAGGTCCTTTCTATTAGTGTCACACACGATCCCATTAGAACGGCATGCTATGATGCCGTGCATTTATGCAATGCAAGCAAGAGTCGATTTTTCGAAACTCAAAAAAAAAATTGCAGCACACAGACACAAACACACATATCCGAAATTCTGCGTTCCCGCCCGCTTTCTCCTCCTCGCAACTAACGTAACGTTCGGTGTTGCCGTCGTTGTTTCCCCGCAATTAACTAGCGCAGTATAGTGTTTTTGAAAAATCAATGTGTTGGTTCTTGAATAGTAGGATGCTTCTACCGTCTTGTTTATGAAAGCTTGTAGTATTCGATACAGTGGAGAATTTTTTATTTTATTCACACCACAACATCCTCCACTACTGTCGTATGTGGCCTTTGTCCTTTCCAAGAACCGGTGTTGCTACTACACTTGCTAATACAGCTTGAGATACTTCTTGAGATACTTTTTTACATCTACAACATCTAATATTACAGATACATTTGTCTGGCCTTTTCAAATGGAATACATTGCTCTGTACGATATCTGCTTACGGCTCATTGTAGCGCTACTATTCAAGCTCTTTACCAAACGCTCTTTCCATATGAGACACCGGTCTGTCGTTGGCTAGCTCTAGCTAGCTCCTGCTACAGCCATAGCAGACAAGACAAATTAATTTATCTATCGCTGCTACTCGTAAGAGTCTAAATATCGGCAGATTTACTTCTTCTCACCGTGGCGTTTCTTCTTCGGAGGCGATTTACGACCCATCGGCTTTTTCGAAGTTGTCGATGCCTTTTTGCGCATCGTCTTTCCGTTCTTCTTTGCAGGTTTTATTCCATCCTTGGTAATCATTCTTCCAGCCTTTTTTCCATTTTTTGTCTTGACTTTAACAGAGCTATCATGCCCGCCTTCAGTGCCGGAGTCCGCATCTTCGACAGCAGAAGCATCGCGATTGCGCTGGCCACGTTTTGCCAGTCGACGTTGAGGTTTACTCCCAGGTCTACTCTTTTTCTCACGTTTAGACGTTGTCTTCTCATTTTCAGAAGATCCCTCTTTAGTGCTATCATTTTCTCTGTCACTTTTATTGCCAGTTTCACTACGGCTTTCACTGTCACTGTCACTGTCACTGTCATCGTCGCTGTCTTCTTCATCTGAAGAACTAGATTTGTTTGCGAGAGACACCGAAACACGAAAGTCTTCCTTGTCGTCAAGTTTAGCATTCTCGGAGTCATCTAAGCTGCCAAACATGGAATCATTGAGTTTACGGTAGTCCACTGCAGTGCGTCGACGTTTGCCTTGGACAATGTTTGTAGGATCAAAATCAACCCCAACTTTCTTCGGCGCCTCTTCTTCGTTCTGACGTTTGCGCAATCGCCGGCTCCGACGGCCACCTCCTGCCTCAGAATCGCTGTCGTCGCTTTCTTTTTCATGTGAGCTAGAATCAGACTCATCCTCCAGGCAGTCAAGCTCGTCCTTACCAATCTTCAATTCGACACTTGACATGTCTACCAACGTGGCAGCACTAGAATGTGAGCTATCATTGTCGCTCCCGTCACCGCCCGCTTCTTTTAGTCGACGCCTTTCTTCGTGAAAGGCTTCCAGGTCAAAATGGCCATCGATTTCTTCATCATCAGTTCCATCGCTAATGTCGTCCAGCGCATTGCGTTCGCCTTGATCGACATCGTCGTTGCCATCACTGTCGGCACTACCAAGTACCAGCTGTAAGAGGGCTTTTGTATCATCATTTTGCTTCCCGTTGCGGAGCTGTAGGGCTGTTTCATATTCCCATTGGGCCCGCGGGAAAACTTCGTCGGGACGGTCCCATGATTTCAATGAGTCATTGTCATCGTCATCATCGCCGGCAGTGACTTGATTTTTCTTGGAAGCTATATTCTCGTTTTTGTTAGATAACTTTTTGTTTGCTGATTGTTGCTGCTTGACCAAAGCCACAGCACGTTCCTCTCGACGACGGTCCCATTCTTCTCCCATGTAGTAAGACTGTACCATGTGCATACACTCTGCCAGGCCAGAGCACAAGGGACAGAACCAATCTTCGTCCTCTTTTCCTTCCAGGTCTTGCAACGTAAATTTAGGCTCGAGACACTCCATATGAAAGGAACGGCAACATCCGAGTCCATCGCAAAGGAGCAAGTCATTATCATCAGTGGCATCTCCCACAAAGCAGATGCAACATTTTGCATCGTCCAAGGAAACGCCACTGCTACTGTCTCCAGCGCTACTTGCGTCATCTTTTGCCTCTTTTGTCTCCTTCTTGTTGGTGGTGTTCTTATTGGTTGTGGTGGTAGCACTTGTGGCACTCGTCAAAGATTTCGTTTCTTTCGCCAAAACAGTCACCAGCTTGTTGTCGTCATCGTTGTCATCGTAAGTGTTGCCGTTCACTCCCCTTTTTTTGCTGCTATTTGTGGAACCATTTGTTGTCGTAATTTCGCAAGGTATGTCTCCTGTCTCTCTTGCTACCAAGGGCAACTTCACGTCTTGGTCTTCTTTGTATTCGGCTGTACGAGGAATGGATCGTGCCGGGAATCGACCAAATGGAAAGATTATGCGTTCCATAAAACTCTTGGTTATGGTGGTAGATGCTGTCGTACCACATGTTGAATGGGTCAAGGCATCATTTGCTGTTAGCGTTGTTGTTGTTGTTACAATTGGTTTTGGTGCAGCATTAGTTGCTGCATCGTTAGCATTTCCCTGCTGACACCATTGACGGATTTGTTGACAATGAAAATCTGGATGGGTCCGAATTCGATCCAAATTTTGTATGATTTGTCGCATTCGATACTTGGCATAGCACATTTTGACCAAGGTCTGTGCCAATTCTTGGCTTCCCCGTTTGCTGACCGAGTTATCCAAAAAATGCATTCGGTTCTGTTTGGTTCTCGTCAATGTCTCCAAGGCTGTTTGGGCCTGATTGAAGTTTCCTATTTGAGTCTGAATCGACGATGGTATCGATTGCGTCAGAGTCTTGAACCATAGTTTGCTCTTAGCTCGCCGTGTTTCGAGTTCCCATAGTTTTTCGGACGGACTATGAAAAGATACGGCCGATTCTTCGGGGTTCGTATTGTTGTTTTCCACCTTTGATAGTTGTTGTGCAAAATAGAACTGCAATTTCTCGGGTGATGGTGGAGCCTGAAACATTCGCTTGAGCCGTGCTTTGGTGAATGCAGCTGGAGTGGTCGTAGAGTTGGAAATGACTGGACATGTTACTTTGTTTTTGGTGGTACATACCAGACAGTTCCAGTTTCCTCTAGGAACCGTCATGAGTGGAACAAAGTGACATTTTTGATGATAGAGTCGATTGCAACCATCACAATATACCAAAGCATTCGATGGATCATACAGGTGTTTGGGTACGTAAGGGTCGTTGGCTTGATAATAGGGTGTATCATCCGAGTTCTCTCCCTCCTCCTCTTTCGAGTCATTATCTCTTTCGTGCTCTTCCAATTCTTTGCGACGATCTTCTTCAAAAAAGGCTTCCCGTCCACTGTAGTCCAAACCACAATAACACAAACAACAGGCAGCACGATCGTCTTCTTTATTGTCGTTACTTTTGTTGTCGTGACTGTTGGACGATACCGACGAAGCCGTGGCGGCGTCGGTCGTGCTTTGAATTTTGGTGTTATTATCTGTCGCTGTAGCTTTTTCTTTCTTTGCGTGCTTTATTGTGGTAACTGCACCAGCTATTGAGCAGACGAATAAAAGAAAGCGTGAGAAGAGGAAATAAGAATGAATAATGAATATATAATGATTGAATACGAACGACAGAACATCGTCATTGATTTAAAAAAATATTCGAGTGCCAAATCAAACTCCAGCACTATTTTTCGGTTGAACTGGACTCACCCAATTGTTGTTTTTGTTTTTGCATTTGCATTTGTTTCGGTTGTTCCATACTAAAGTCATCATCAACGTCATTCTTTGGTTCTTCCAAGTTTTTCTTAGCCACAGTTTTGCTCGCTCGTCCCGGCGTTATCTTCATGGGAGATGCTGTTTGCTCCTTTTGTTTTGTGGAACCACGGGCACGACGTCCGCGTCCATCGTTGTTGTTATTGGTTTTTGCTGCACCAGTTTTTTGTTTTGCATCTTTGGAACCAACAATATTTTTCTTCGTTTTGACTGAACGTGGTTTTTTAGTAACACCACCACCTGTCTTGCTCTCCTTCTTCGTTATGTTGGTTTTGGTCATGGTATTATGCTGTTGTCCGATCGTACTGTGATTCCAAAAATAAATACTCTACTACCAAAAGAGTTCTCTTTTTCCGTCGTGTTTTTTGCTTCCCCGAAGCGTGGAGAAATAAAAAAGAACGAAATTTTTTTCTTATCAAACCAACTTGTCTCCTTCGACAGTCTTATCCAACCAACAAGTAAAGAGAGAGAGAGAGAGAGAGAGCAATACAGTGGCAACACGCCAGAAACGACAATTGTAATAGTGTTATTAAAATGCTCGAGTAGGTTTTGTGAACGACTGGCCTGGTGATGTTTATTTCGTTTGTGCTGGCATCGGCAGCAATTATTAATAATTACTCAGAGTAATTACAGCAGTGGTACTGTGCCTTGTAATTAAAATCACAGTGCATACGTGCAGGACAAAGTCTGAAGCGAACCAACAACTCATCACCACTCAATTATTTAGTTCTGTTCAGTGGACAAGATCCCAACGGCAAATATTTTATTTTTAGTCCTACCGTATGAAATAGCCCGTAAAATCAAAATAAAGGGTCGTTTGCAAGTAAAGTATAGTGAGTGGTCTTCATTCAGCCATCAGTTGAGTACCGGTACTCCGAACTCGGGGGTACTGTGTTATTACCACTACTAGCTAGTAGTAGTGCAGGACTTCACAGAGTCACTAAAGTTTGAGTTCATTTTTACCTCCGTCTTCTGATTGCGGCCGAAAATGTATTGGCAAACCAGGCCAGGCCACTTTCATTCTGGTGCGACAATTTAACCAAGCAAGCAAGCTTTTGTTGGGGGGAGCAGGAATCCTCCTTCGAATGCGCGCCCGATGTTGGGAGCCAATACACCCGTAGTTTTGCATTTCCAGACCCAGTATAATAAGTTTATCTTCCGATGAAAGAAGCGCGACGAATTCTTTTCAGGTACTAGAACCCTCTCCTAGATTTGATTGTTCCTATTTGAAAAAAATTGATAGCATTTAATTTATTGTTGAAAAAGCTGATGCAACTCATGGACAGCTGAATTTGGTATTTTTCTATCATTATCAGGAAAAGCAAGTCATCTTCCAATTGTATAGCTCGTTCGCGGTAAAAAGCACCATTTTCAAATGCGAATGACCTGATACAAGTATGTGTGTATGATTTGACCGGCATTTTGTGAAACGTTTGGTCAACAATGCATACGTGCAATCGCTCGTCACTTTTTTCGTGCCTACTAGGCAGACTCGTAGCCCTTATCATTGTTCTCGTCTTCGGCGAAGATCTTGGCAGTGTCGAACGTCATGTGAGTGAAGCATCTATCTACATCTTGCACAGCTTTGGAACTGATAAGCGAACTGGGTCCTGTGAGGTTTTCTTTCTTCATAATGTCATTAATCATTGCGTCATCAAGAAGTTTTTCTTCTCGGATGAGATCCAGAACACTACGGCCGGTTTCAAGCGCCTTTTTGGCAATGCCCGTGGAGACTTCGTATCCGATAAAAGGATTGAAGGCGGTAACAATACCAATCGAATTGTTGACAAGAGCTCTGCAGTGTTCAGTGTTTGCAGTGATTCCTCTAATGCAGCGCTCCGTGAGCATATTGCAAGCATTGGTCATCATGCGAAGACTACTGAGAATGTTGTATATAATGAGAGGTTCAGAGAAATTGAGTTGAAGCTGTCCTGCTTCTGCAGCCATGGTGATTGCCAAGTCGTTTCCGACCACTTGAAAGCAGGTCTGGTTGACGGCTTCAGGAATCACAGGATTGACCTTGCCTGGCATGATGGACGAACCGGGCTGTACGCTAGGAAGGTTGATCTCGTTCAGCCCACCTCGAGGTCCGCTTGACAAGAGTCGCAAGTCGTTAGCAATCTTGGACAATTTAACTGCGAGGCGTTTGAGCAACCCAGAAAATGCAATGAAATCTCCTGGAAGAAAGGTTGGAATTTTGAAGTATATGTAAAATCTTGAAAAATAAATAACGAGATTTCAACCCCCCAAAAAATCTTGGAATAAAACACGTACCCATATCGGAAGACGCCTCAATCAAGTTGGAAGCTGTGGAAACGTCTATTCCTGTTACGTTTGCCAGCTTTCTGATGACCGTCTTGGCGTACTTTGGATCCGTACAGATACCAGTACCAATGGCAGTTCCTCCCATATTGACTTCCGCAAACAGAACGGCCATTTCTGCCATGCGATCCAAATCCTTTCCGAGTGCCGTCGACCAACCACGAAATTCTTGTCCGAGCGTCATCTTTCAGTCATACAGTTTTGATGAGAGGGATGTTAGAAGCCTAAGACGAAAGAAGGGACAAGTCATGCACGAGGTAGCTCGTGCATACTTACAGGCACTGCATCTTGCAATTGGGTGCGACCCAACTTGAGAACGTCTTTGAATTCCTCCGCTTTTTCTTCCAAGGCGGCTTGGAGCGTCTTGACCGATGCGATCAACGGATCGTCGCTAAAGACAATGGCAAGCCTGCAGCTAGTTGGGTACACATCGTTGGTAGATTGCGCTCTGTTGACGTCATTGTTGGGATGCAGAAACTGATACTCTCCTGCAATCAAAAATAATTAATAAGGTTGAGATTCAATAATGAGAAAATAGCAAACGCCAGACAATATGCCACTGTACCTTTCTTCTTTCCCATGATTTCCAATCCCCGGTTGGCAATGACTTCATTGGCATTCATATTAGTACTGGTGCCGGCTCCTCCCTGAATCAAATCCACGGGAAATTGATCATGAAGCTTTCCTTCAATGATTTCATCGCAGGCAGTAACAATGGCGTGCATTTTTTTTCGTTCGAGGTGACCCAAGTCACGGTTGGCCAAGGCACAACTTTTCTTTACCATTGCCAAAGCCTTAATAAGTTCAGGGAAATGAGAAATTGGAACTCCAGTAATGTCAAAGTTTTTCATGGCACGCTGCGTCTGAATTCCATAATACGCATCCACCGGTACCTTCTCATCACCTAGAAGGTCATGTTCTGTACGGTATTCTTCTGTCGTCATTTGTCCTTTGCCGTTTTTCAATTAATTATTTTAGATCTGCCCAAGTTTGTGTTTTTCGTACAGAAGTTATAGTCGACTTTTTGGTTTTCGGCGTACCGTAACTTATTCTGGGTGTTGTCCAAGAGTATCTTTTTTGCAGGCAGAACAAATCCAGTACGGAGTACAAGGTACCTGAGAAATAGCTTTCTTGCCGTAGCCTCAACAGATACTTCCCCGAAAATAAAAAGATACGGTACCATTCCATAGTCCATAGTAGACTAGTACCTGCCTGGTAGCTACTAGTACTAGCTAGTAGGAGGAGGAGGTACTACTAGCTACTACTAGAGTAGTAGTCTACTAGTAGTAGCTAGTCTACTCTACTTCATAATAATTATTTAACTAGTCTACAGTAATGATGCCAAAAAACATCCGATCCAATCCACCAATAAACTGTGTGCGTCCAGGTGCCTCGAATAGGAGAAAACAACGATACAAGCTAGACTAGTACTCGACTAGACTAGCTACTACGAGTACTAGTCTACTACGCACGACTACTACTGAACTTGCTACAACAGTACAACTACTAGCTAGACTAGTACTAGCTACTAGAGCTACTAGTCTACCATTATTCATTTCCAATAAGCAAAACCTTTTTAGCAGAGTCGTCTACTGTAGCTAGTAGACTAGTAGTAGTTGAATCTCTAGCTAGTAGCCTGCAAGTAGGCAGTAACTACGGTACTGATTACAGCATTCTCTTATTGCACGATGAATTTGATCCTCACTTACTTTATCGTACTCGTACGCTTCACTTCCTCACAATACTAACAAAGATTATTCCAATACTTGTAAATCGCTTTTTAAGAAGAAACCTTTACACCTTGACGCTTGTACATAGAATTCAATTCGTCTTTGTACATCTGCAAAATGCCACTTCGATCCAGCTTCATACTGGCAGTCATACCGTGTCCTGGTTTCCACTCGTCATCGGTGATCAAGGCGCAGTCTTTAATACGCAACTCGAGTTTTCCCAGTCCAGCCTCCTTGCCGTGCTCCTTGAATGATCTGACGACCTCTTGTCTGACTTCATCTTTTTCTGCTAGTTCATGGACTGAACTGTAACTAATTCCAGCACTCTTGGCCCATTTTTCCAAAGCGTCGGTGTTGGCAATCCCAATGGCTAACGGGCCGTCAAGATCTCCATTCGCAACGACAATTAGAGCTGAAACGTACGCAGAATCAGAAAACGCGCTTTCCATGGCCTCGACTGCTACGTACTCTCCACCCTTAAGCTTGACCAGATTCTTTTTACGGTCAACAATTTGGATACATCCATCAGCTGTAAATTGTCCAATATCACCAGTGTGGAAGAATCCATCGCTGTCAAAATCTGATTTTGTCTTTTCGGGCAATTTGTAATATCCTGAAGCAATACAGGGCCCACGGAAGCAGATCTCGCCGCGTCCAATGACTCGTTCTCCCTTGGACCCTTTATTATCTGTAGCCAAGTACGGAAATCCTTGGCAATCTTGAAATTCCGGTTCCGATTGCAACATGATTTCGACACAAGGCACTGGAGGCCCGACGATTCCAGGTCTTTGGTCCGAGGTGGCCTGAAAGCACCCTCCAACGCATGTCTCCGTCAGAGCATATCCTTGAATGATGGGAGAGTTAAAGACAGCGCGACAGAAGAGTTGCAAATTGGACGACATGGGTCCTCCACCGGTAACACCGAACTGGATGCTAGGGCGACCAAATACCTTAGTACTAATAAGTCCAAAGAACTTGTTGGAAATGGGTGTATCGAGTCCGTGGGAGAGCATCATTGTTTTCCAAGAAAATAGCACACAAAACACAATTCTTAACGGAGCTGGCCCTTGATCGATCTTCTTCTCTAGTCCGCTCTGCAGGAGTTCCCATACTTTTGGAACGCCCGCAAAAATGGTCGGCTTAAAGCTGGGCATGAACTTGGGCAACTCGCGGGGACTCGTGTAGCAAAGCGTAGAACCGAAACCCAAGAGAATATTTTCAATCTGCAATGCTAAAATATGTGCCAAGGGAAGGTACGATACAAATATTTCCTGGCCTTCCCGAAGATGAACATTCGTTGCCATCCCAGCAAGACCGGCAATCAAATGGGAATGCTTCATGACGACTCCTTTTGGCTTTCCGGTAGATCCCGATGTGTACATAACGACAGCCACATCTGATGGCTGTAATATTGTTGATTGGATTGCGTGGTGATACGTTTTGAACAAACTTGCTTAGCGAGATGATTAAGGAAGTAATAACCAAACAACAATAATAACGAAATTTCGCTGATATGTTGCTTACCCTGGGAGGGACTGGTTCATAATTATTTCCCTTGCCCATGTCCATGACTTCATCGAAGGAAACAACTTGAACATTCGATTTGTCTTTTGGCTTCCAAATAGTTGCATCCTTGGGCATTTCGTGAGTGGAAGCGATAATTGCTTCCAAGGTAGGCATCTGACTGGCCGCCTTGTGAAACTTTTCAACATCTTTCCAGTTCACCATGAGGGCAGACGCTCCTGTTTCGCTGACTGCGGACACCACAGCATCTTCTCCTAGCGTAGCGTAGCACGTAGCCACCACCATGCTTTGGGACATGGCAGCCTGGAAGGCCATGGTCCATTCCTTACAGGTTTCCTCGAAGATTACCAACGTAAACTTGCCCTTTTTTTCGTCAAACTCGACATCGTCCTTGGGTTGAGATTCCATTCCCATTTGACGCATTCCTTTTCCAAAATTGCGAATCTTGTCATCAAGTTCCTTGTAGGTAACCTGAATCAAATTATCTCCGAATTGCTTGCTTGGAAAACGATCCGTTTCTTTCTTCTTTTTCAAAGACAGGAACTCATAGTGCTGCATGGCCACACGATTTCCAAACTTCTTGATGGCGTGCTGGGTTAGTTCGTAAAGAGTGGCCGCATGGTCAAAGGCGGTCATGAGCTCACCGTTCTTAATTTTGGGAGATCGACGAGGAGCTCCGTGCGTATCGGTTGGCTTTCCGACCGCCACGGATTTCATTTCGTCCGCGGCATTTTCGGGAGGATTGATCAAGTTGGACAGGAGGCAGAGCAGAAAATCCAGCAAGAACACGGGCAGAAAGAGAGGGAGCAATAACTTGCTGATAAGGTCGAGCTTGGCCATTATTCTTTCTTCCTTCTTGTTTGGTGTTGTAATAATTACTTAGCTTTTTTATTCGTGACACTCGAGTATGAGAGGTTTGACAAGTTTTTATCATAAAATTGTTATTATTGACAAGGATCGATTGTGATGAGAAGATCGAAGATTCCCCAAGAAAGCATGAATACTGTAGCCCGCGCACGTGTCATTGCTTCGCAAAGAATAGATCTCATTGATGATACCTTCAAGTAAAGCAGCATCTCGTTTGCAAGTAATGATTTGTTTGTTGCTACGTGTTGAAAAAAAGTGCAGAGGAACTTCAGTACCAGGTACCAGCCAGTACTCGTATTACAGTATTTATTACGGGACCCTCACTCGTGAATGAAAGTTCTTTTTTTTTCTTAGCCCTCCTCCTACTGCTGTATCATCAAACTCCAGCATTTAGTAAAATAATAATGTGCTTGCAAGATATTGGTTTCATTTAGCGGAAGCCAACACAATGTTATTAGTACTACTACTCTACCCTCGTACTAGTCTACTAGTAGGTCTAGTAGACTCTACCTTCAAACTTTAAACAATGGTTGTCCAGATTGTTTACCCGAGGCCGAAGCAAGAAGGAAAATTGAAGTGTGCATTACTAGTAATACTTCAAAAATAGAATTGCATATTTTTAATTTATTATATATGCTCATTTCTTGGTGGTGGTTTTCGTTCTTTCAGTATCATCAGCCGTCTTCGAGTGTGTTGCCTCCGAAAAAGAGCGCCATCCATGTCACTACAACCACCAGGAAAGCACTCAAAGATGATACTGCTTACCTGGTTGCTGCTCCTCCTGTTCGTAGTATCTTCAACGTATGCTTTATTTTTGCCTTCTACCCGACGTTTAGAGAAGCATTTAAGCCGCCCCTACGACTATGTCGATGGCAATCCCCCTTTTGCCTTTCGCATAAGGAAAACTTTAACGATTGCAAAAGGAACAACCGTAAGCTTGCATTCTTCTCCAATCGAGGAACATGACGGAAACGAAAGTGAAAGTGATCCTACACAACTTAATTCACCGGCGGATGTTAACAACAAGGGCGTGGCAGTGTCAACCTCTACGAAGACTGTTTCTTCCAAACGCAAAATGATGGGCTTTGCCATTCCCGCCTTGGGTATATTTTTGTGCAATCCACTCTTGTCCAATATTGATAATGCATTTGTTGGAAAAACTGTGGGAACAATGGGCTTGGCTGCCTTGTCACCCGCCACCATCTGCACAGATCAAATGCTGTTTTTCTTCTCTTTTTTGGGCCGTGCCACAACAGGATTAGTATCCAGAGCCTATACTTTCGATGAAGTCACTCAAACTGGCAACAAAAAGGCTGCAAGAGATGCTGCCTCTCCAGCCTTGTCAGCAGCACTACTGGTGGGAGCTATGGTTACCGGTATCTATGCCATTTGGACCCAGCAGATGCTGACAGCACTCCAGGTAGCACCATCTCTGCGAGCACCAGCTTCGGCTTATATATATTGGAGGGGAGCTATTGCCTGGGCAGCCCTGTCGCAGAATGTTGTTTTGAATATCCTATTGGCAACTCGAGATGCAGCCAATCCCCTGAAAATTGTTTTGCTAGCTGCAGCAGTCAACGTTGTGGGAGATTATATGTTGTGTGTGTGGCCTCTAAAAATGGGATGTGCTGGTGCAGCAGCCGCCACTGCCTTTGCAACATTAGTTAGCTCCTTTTTTATGGTCAGGACATTAAGGTACAAAGAACTGCTTCCCAAAATTTCAGTGCCAACAAAAAAGCAGCTGCAAGAGCTCATGAAATTTACGGGTCCACTTTTGGTAATAACCATGATTCGCTTGCTTGGATTTATCAATATGCAGACGACAGCAAACCGTTTGGGTGTCAGTCACATGGCAGCATATCAAATAGCTATCAATCTTATGTTTCTATTTCAGCTTTTTGGGGAACCATTAAGTCAATTAAGTCAGACTCAGTTGCCGTCCTTGGTTGACAGTATGGAGAGACAGGGGCCATTGATCAAAGCTACTCTTCGATCCATTCTTGCGCTTACAGCAATGACATCAGTTCTCGTTGGCGGTGCCGCAGGATTGACACTGGGTTTCGGAACCGGGATGTTCTCATCAGACATTGCAGTGCAGACCTTGGCAAAAGGGGTTGCACCTTGGCTTTTTGCAGCTGTAACTGCTGGGATTTTTTCAGGTGCGTCTTGCTTTAATATTGTGTTCTCGTCTCATTTTTCTGCGGAACAGCTGCCTGATTCTCATGTTTATCGCTTGTATGATTCTTTAGTTGCCGTGGACGGCGCCATGGTGGCATCTCGTGACTTTGGTTTTATCATAGTCCTAGGAACCTTCAATTTGGTGGTGCAAAGGCAATTGCTAGCAGCATCATGGTGCACATCTGTTTCAGCTGTTTTTGCTACCTTTACCTTGCGACTAGTCATATATGCCCTGGGCGGATTCCTGCGAGGAGCACTTGGCTTCGGCCCTCTCGGAAAAGCTTTGAGAGACGTGAAGGTTGATGGAAATGACCGAGTGGAGAACAAGCCATTGTCGTTTGCGAGCAAGGCTAGTAACTAGTAGGTGAACAAAGCAACGTACTACTCTACAAATTTGGAAAACTTGTTTGGAATAGAGAAGCTGAGGTGACTACTCGTTCCCCTTGTGTCCCTAATCGCTATTGTGGAAATCGCGAGATCTGCACCTTTAGGGGAAGTGTAGTGGCGCCTGATTTGCACCCATTTCGTCAGTGAAAAAAAAAACGACAGAATTTTCACTCCTCCTCCTACTACTACTACTCTAATAGTAGAAGTAGTAGTAGTCGAGTTGTAGGGAGTAGTAGCTAAGTGCTGTACTAGTTTGCCCACTAGTCTACCCCGAGAAGAAATCTGAGATTCGCTTTTGACAGTGCAAATCAAATCTATCACCTCAACAGGGATTGTCCCGGCCTAAAGCTCACGATTCGCTTTACCGCAATCGAATTGTACTACTATTAGTAGTTGCCACCGTTCCAATCCCTAGCTAGTAGGGCAAATGCTCTAATAAAAGCAATCAAGTAGTATCCAGCTGTAACTTTGATCAACTTGCTTGAGATTGGAACTGGCCAGCACTAGCTAGTACCTGGTAGTAATTCTGAAGAAAAAAGGCTTTGCGGAAGTTTGGAGTGGAGGTTGGAGGCAAATAAAAAATAATTCTATTTCCATTTTTTTTTTTACAGGGAAAAGCTTCGTCAATTTCATATTTCATCATTTGAATCTTAAAATAACTCTGCTATTCCCTGAGTAGCTACCAGTAGTAAATTGCATTATCGAGCTGTTACTTTGGCATTCCCCATGCTGTTTCTCCAATGTGCGGGATTTCACAAAATTTTCCATAGTTTGTCTGTTCGCAGTAGTGCCTGGGATCCAAAAATCTTGAGGCGAGATCTGCAGACGCTAACTCTGAATGCCGGGTCGACAACGCTCAAGTATGCTCTTTACGAAATAGAGAATCCCAAAGTGTCTGCCACACTGGTGGCATCCGGAATGGTAGATCGTGTGGGAAAATCCGACGCACGTCTGACACACAATGGAACGATTCGCTTACAGCGGGAACTCATTCGTTCTCACGTTGAAGCCTTGGAACAGGCTGTTCGTATCTTTCAGGAGGAAGCACAGTCGCAGCCAAACAACGGTAAATCATCAGTAACATTTCAACCAGATGTTATTGGTCATCGAGTGGTTCACGGAGGGCCTCATTTTTCCGAGCCTACCCTGATTACCCCCGAGGTACTCGCGACGATCGAAGCCTTGTGCCCCTTGGCACCCCTGCACAATCCACCGGCTGTGTCAGGCATTCAAGCATCTCAAGAAATTTTCTCGTCGGCAAAGCAGGTGGCCATTTTCGACACTGCCTTCCATACAGCCTCGCTTCCACCTTCGGCGTACACGTATGCCATTCCAAAAGAATGGAGAGATGACTTTCGCATTCGCAGATATGGCTTTCATGGCACCTCGGTTCAGTACGTTTTGAACGAGACCGCCAAATATATGGGAAAGCCAGCGGATGCTTTGAATTGCATCGTGATGCATTTGGGAGGTGGAGCAAGTATGACTTGTATTTGCAAAGGAAAATCTATCAACACTACGATGGGACTAACGCCATTGGAAGGATTGGTAATGGCTACACGTGCTGGAGATTTAGATGCCGGGATCTACCATTATTTGATGCAGGAACATGGTTTATCAGTGGAAGATATCTATCATAAGCTCAACAAGGAAGCGGGGTTGCTTGGATTGTCGGATGGACTATCGAGCGACATGCGCGTAATTAAAGAAAAGGCACTCGACGGTGATAGTTCGTGTCAATTGGCACGAGAAGTCTTTGTTGAACGATGCCGTAAATATTTGGGTGCATACTATGTACAATTGCTAGGAAGGGTTGATGCAATTGTCTTTACGGGAGGCATAGGAGAAAATGATGAGACCACGAGAGAAGCCATTTTAGCAGGCCTGCAGGAAAACTTGCGGATTGCTGTGGACCCGACCAAAAATCAGACTGCTTCTGCAGGTGTACAAAGAGGTGAAGTCACGGAGATTAATCCCGCTTTTTCGAAAATCAAAGTACTGGTTGTGCCGACCAACGAAGAATTGAGTCTTGCCCTACAAGCTTCTTCAGTGGCATGGCAGGAATAGCAGCGGAAGATTAAGCAAAGCCAGTTAAAGAAGTTAGTCCACCAGCATGATGTTCAATCGAACCATTCACAACAAACTTATTCTGCCATTCATTGGGCCATGTATAATGTATATTCAGGCCCATAGGAATGAAGACTCATGAGTGTCTTTTCTAATCCAGTGAAGAGGATAGGATACTTTTGTCCCATTGGTCGTGGAGGTGGAGGTGATACAGATTACCGCATTGAGCTCATGAACGAACATTCCGTTTTAGACGATACAGACAACGAAATGTTTAGAATCGAGGAAGATAAAGCATGGCATTTAATTACTGGATATGTCCATGATAAAGTTCAAATTTTATTTTGCTGTCTTTGAAAAGCTCGCTCCTGACCACGCAGGTACTAGCTAGCTAGTTGCGTGCTACTCGATTACTGTAGCTACTAATAGCTACTAGCTAGTAGCAGTAGCAGCAAGAGGTACTGTAGTAATGACCATGTGTCGAAAAGAAACACAAATCGCGGTAGCACAAATCAAGGAGCTATTATTATTTCGAGCAAACGATGAACCAGCAGCCGCATGCTGTATTGCTGTATTCCTTCTAACGTGAGTGTTAGCAGTACTCTACTAGTCTATTGATGTGCCGCGCTTTTTTTGTTCTTTGTTTACTTCAGGAAGGATCGCTCACTCATTCCTTAAATCGTCGTGATTCAAAGACGTCATAACCGACCAAAAGAGAGAACTGATGATCATGATGTAATGCAGAATGTACTCGGAGTATGTGGTGACGATGAGGCGACCATTCGATTAATACATCTACGTACAATAAGAAAACAAGGCCCGGGACGAGATAAGCTGATCTGTCAACTGCTCAGCTGCTCAGCTGCTCAACCACTCAGCAGCTGAATCACCGATTAATAAAAGAAGTTGAGTTAGGGAGCATGATACCAAGTCGTCTTTTATCTACAGCTGGTCGTTTTACTCGTAGCAACTGTGGCAGACAAACCATTGCGCGAGGTGCAACCGCCAGTGATGCTCGTCAAATAATAATATCGCCCATCGCATTTCCCGCAGTGGTAGCAGCACCATCGACGCGTTCCTGGTCATCTTCCCACAAAGGTGCATTCGTTAGTTTAGATTCAACTGTTTTGGCGCAATCTCCAAGAGATCATGAAACGAAAAGTGAGAAAGATTTTTCCACATTTCCAATGCAAAATCACCGACAAGGTCAAGGGCAACATCGGCATCGGCATCTATTTCAGCAACGACGGCACTACCACGCTACTTCAAAACGAGAAATTTTGCCTTTGATCGCGGTTGGGGCTGTCATTTTTGTGGGCCGCTACACCTGGAAGGCACTAAACCGAATGGACGAAGAATGGGAGGAATACCAGTGGGAATTACAGCAGTACGAGAAAGCCCACCGACAAGACTTTGTGGCGAAGAATGCAAAGTACCCCGACGGAACCCTCGCCGTCGACGTTGGAACCATGTTTCTCAAATTAGCTCATAATGGTAATGGATTGTTGGCCACGCGAGAAGGATCGCGATCGACTTTTGCAGGTTTGGTACGAACCTCGGATGACGGCAGTGGTGACGGTAATGTTTTATTGGGACAACAAGCCTTGGAAAAGTATTGGGAGGTAGCACCCTTCCACCCCGAACGTGTCGATATGGCTCGCAAGAGTTATGACAATTCGAGCACGACGCTGCTCAAGGTGATTACTCCAGCCATTCAAGATGCTCTGGATCGGGCCAATTTGCATCAATCCAAAATGAGATCGGTCGTTACGGTCCCCGCTAGTGCTGTGGCCAATTTGCAAGATCCGCGGAATCCCTGGAATAGCGTTACGGTTCATGATACATGGAAGGATGCTGAGTGGATCCCCGAGCCTGTGGCCAGTGTGTGGGGAGCCCAAGTCCAGGGAGATTTACCCTTGCACGACCTCAAGAAACCCGTCTTAGTCATTGACATGGGTGCCTACACGACCAGTCTGTCCATTGTTGAAAAGGATGTCGTTCAAGCCAGTGTAACAGTGGAATTTGGTGCCCAAGTATACGTCGATGCTGTTTGCGATTACGTCGTGGAAAGTCAAGAAGGACTCAGTACAGTCAAGAACGATGGTATGGCATGGCAGCGCTTGGTTCAAGCGGCACAAGATGCTGTTCAAGAATTGAATACCAAGTCAGATGCCCAGTTGAACGTGCCCTACATTGGCATGGATATGACGACCCGAAAACCTATTCATTTGGAGATGCGCATTCCGAGAAAAGTGATAGAAACAAAAGTCGCGGACGAGATAGTCACGACCATGATTTTGAAACACGAAGACGGTACCTCTGAGTCAATTCTTAGTCCCCATGTCCCCGTCGTTCCGCATAATATGTCATCTTTATGGATGTCTCTAATGACGCAACTCTTGACGGGCATCAATCAACAGCCGCAAGATTTGGGGCACGTTCTCGTAGTAGGTGGCGGTGCCAAGCACGCCAAGGTAGAAGCGTCCATCAAGGAATGCTTTGAATTCTTCCAGACCAAGGTTGTCCTCCCGGCTCTTTCGACACGATCGGAACTGGTAGTATTAGGGGCATCATCTATCTTGCCTCAGTACGAATACAATTTGGATGAAGGATTGATTCGATTAGAAGATCCAGAAGAAAGTTCTTGATAGATTCAGCGATGAAGATTCTCATTATTATTGTACAGAACTAAACGGCATTGCTTTAATACAAGATTATTTTTTATTCTTACGACTATTTTATCACGGCACCATCTGAAAGATTGTGGTTGCCTCGCTCAGAAAAAATTGGGGGAGTCCCTCTCTAGCTCTAACGCCGGTTCCAACCTGAGGTGGGGGAGGGGTCCTACGGAACCTGTGCTCTCTTTCTCGGTCAACTGATACTCCAAACTAACAATTCATTACGTAAGCCATGTTGACCTTTGTAAAATTACACGGAGACGAAGCCGCACTGTTCGAGTTATGAATTTGGCATGTCCATTAGCTTTGGGAACACTAGGAAATCAGTGCGCGTCAAACTTCCAAAACGCGCTCGAAATCAGTCCGATTCACCACCTGAATCATCTGCAAACACGAGATCGGAATTCGAAGCATCCATGCCAGCTATACCAAGGCTTGGCGGTTCCCCAAGCTTTGGTTTATTTACAGCAGCACCATCTGACGTATCGCCTTCCGACTCGTAATCCTCTTCATGAGCAACTTCATCTTCTTCTTGCTCCTCCTCCTCCTCCTCTACAGCCGGTGGCTCTTCATCTTCTACCTCTTCCTCTACTGCTGTCTCTGCCTCTTCTCCTTCACTCGCTGATGCAGAATACTCCTCTTCGCTACCACTAAGATCCTCGTCTTCTACTACTTCAAAGTGCTCAAAGCTACACTTGAAACCCAACTGATCTCCACCTGGTGATGCACCAAAAACACCAATACTAAGAGTTTCCGCGTCTGAAAATTTTGCTGCTTTTAATTCTTTCCATTCCTCTCCATCCAAGCTGTAATTGGCTTCGACATATCCCTCCAACCGGCTGAGTTTCAGCCAAATCTCTTTTTTACCCTTATCCAACATTTCGTAGGAATACTTTGGATCGCCTCGGTGAAATTGCCCCGGGTACGGATTCAGTGATCGCTCAAATTGCCACTCTGCTGGGTGTACATAGCAGGCTGCAAAATGCCGCAGAACTCCATTTTCTTTCGGTGGTTCATGGTATTCCAACGCAACCTTGGTGTATATTCCTCGCTTCTCTTGCAGCAGGAGTCCACATTGGTCCAGCCACGTTTGCATTTTTGCGTGGACTTTAACAACGGCTTCAAAGTCCCCAGTTACCTTTCGAAAGTAGTAGGGGCTATTGTTGGTAGATCCATCTTCCTCTGTATGGCGCCAGACGTGTGATTGTGGTGGTACTTTCAGTTTTATAACGCCGTCCTTTTCTTTCCCGTCTTTTCGGCTCTCTAAAGATGTCCAGAAGTATTTGACTGGTTTTTTGTCGGCCATAGTTTCTTGATTCTAGATAGATGATGCTGAATGCTGAATGCTGAAAGCAGCAGGGTCCCCGGATTCAGCTTTTGGCTGGGTTAAGTGCGATAGATATGGGCAAGTTTGTAAGTATGTTATCTGGTTGGGGAAAGACGAGCTGGAAAAGTTCAGAATCAAACTTTCTTGTAGCTGCAGCTGCGTCCTGTGAAAGCCAAATTAGAGGTGCATACATGAACTCCGTAAAAGATTGTGTTCATCTCTCATCACAGGAGATGTATGTGTTGTTTGAAAGTCCCGCGAGCGAATGACGAGTGGAAAAAAGACTCTCGATGACCCTGCTCATCAAGTGCATTTTCAATGCGCGAACTGCGCGACATATTAGAGACTGGGCTAATACAACAGCAGAAAGGTGCAATACACACAACCATCACAACATGTGATGAGAGTGTGTAGTAACATTATGGAAATCACCACATTATGAGCTCAGCAGAATGCAGAAATAAAAAGTCAATGCCAGACTTGAAAGCTGCCAACTGAGAAAATTAAAGCCTACCATAGCTGCCTTGCACTTGGCGCGTGAGAGCATTGTGAGCGTAAGAAAGCATCTAAGCGTAATTGTTGTTGATGCCTTGATTGAAAAAGCTGCTTGTCTGGAAAGAATTGCATGCTATTTGTGTACCTAATAGGTTCTATGATAGGTTGCACTGATACTGATTTTTTAGTATCGTGCACTAGCATACTTCGGTGGTAATAGGTTTACGGCTAGCATTGACTGGGCGAGGGAAAGCAAAACTAACAGGTACCCAGTACAATTACAATTTCTCAGGATTTTACAGGACGATGAATGGAGTATTCACCTCGGAGCTTGATTTCAAAGCAGGATACTGACGTCGTGATAGTAACCGATTGCATTATTTTGAGAATCGCTTTAGCGATTTTTAGTTACTAAAACTGTCCTTGTAGTTTGTGCCCTTCATTTCCATTGGCAGGCAAAAAACCCGATTAATATGCGCCGGACACCTCCATGTATATCCACTCCAGCATGCTCCAAGTCTCCCAGATGGATCAACATTTCCCCTTGTTGTAAATGAATAGTTTGATTCAGAACTTGTATAAAGGTACCACCACCCAAATATTCCTCAGTGTTAGATAGTGCCGCATTGAGCGTAATGGAAACATACTTGGAGTTGTCTGTGTGCAAAATGGTTCCTTTGTTGGTGTTGCCTTGATATTTGACCAAGTGAGGTTCGCCATCGCTTTCGAACTCAATAATTGTCCCAGGGGTGAGCTTTTCCTCAAAGAGAGTGGATATTGCACCTGAAAGTTCCCGAAAGGTGTCACCTGTTACCTCGAGAAGGTCTGGAATATTCTTACATTGTAAATGCTGAGCAGTCAACGTGTATAGTTCATTGGTCCATCCTGCTCCGATGGTTCCGATTCTAGAATATGCGTAGTATTCAGCCATGCGGTTTATTTGCTGGCATTGTTCTACTGTAAACAAACGTCCTTTGTAAATATCATGTTCTTGACTAATGACCTGCAGTTCAAAGTCTGTTTCAAGTTGTGACGGTTGTTGTTGCTGTTGTTCGCTCGGAAAAGCTCCCGTGAGACTTGTCGACAGAATTGGTTGATTATGAGTTGTGTCGTCATTGCCATTCGTCTTGAGTGATTTGGTTCGAATACGGCAGATGATATTTCGATCAAACGCATCCGTCCCCATCATGTCCAACTGCTCATCGGTAATGTGTTGGATGTCCGCCAGTTGACGTACGCCAGACGCATGAAGGATTCCGTGTGCCAAACCAAGACCCACCAATTCTAAATCCGACCGAAGACAGGAATCAAGATCCAATCTAGCTTCTTCAGGAGCTTTCGATTGTTGTAGTTGCTGGTGAAAGATATGTTTCTTTCGCCAGGGCTGATTTCGCGGAAGATAGCTTGAAGTAGAAACTGTAAAGGACAGTAGCAGTAGATTCACTGCCAGCCAACATAGGGCGGGTAGTATTGATCTCATTAAAGAGGCGATTGCTTTTTATATCCTGATCCATGATGTTGGTTGATGTTCGTTGACGATCATTAATTATAGATTATAGTATCTTGGAACGGTCGTTGACCGACGCTGATGAGCCTTGGCGTTAGGAATTCATGTTCAAAGGACAAAAGAAGATGATTAGCTAGAGATGAGAAGAACGAGATTTTTCTCCGGGCTTGCGATGACTGCTTTTTTTAGTCAGGAATTCATTACTACTATCGCCGGCATGCTAATCAAGCCCCGTCGGTTTTCAAACAGTACTCACACACTGATACTAATCTTAGGGCTAGTACTAGCTAGAAATGACATCAGGGTTAGAGTGTTTCGTAAAAGCAGGGTTATGTGCATGAAGGGTTGGGTAGGGCTTGGGCCTGCTGCCGTTTTATTGTGACATGCAGATGGTAAGCTTCATTACTAATAATAGACTAGACTAATCGTACCGCAATAGTTGAGTACAGAAGCTACTGTACAAAGCTGTCGTTATTGAAGTAGCTACTAGGCTAGTAGGGCTAGCTACATCATTTTGTGATTGTGCTTGGCTGTGTGCCCATGCTGCGCTGAGAGCTTATTCTGTTCTGGTGCCAGAGCATAGGTTCTTTCGACTTCCCTCATTTTCAATTGTTTTTGTTAGTCATAGCAGTGGTGAGAGAAAAAAAGAGTAAAACCTCAGTCGTTCCCAATTCAACAAGTCAGCCAACTCACTCACTCTTGCCACTCTACTGCGCGGCATTCGAACTGACTTTTTCTTCGTACAAACTAAATGATTCTTCCAAAAAAAAGCTGATTGATAATTGTTGATTGCATTTTCTCTGTAATGGTATCGAATGATGAATGGTATTCCCTTGTTCTCATCCGGTCCAACCTTTTCTGCCACCTTGAAACCACCATTTCGAGGATTTATTGATATGCTTTCCTGCCACAAATCCTTCCTTTTCTTTCTTCCGATCATTCTCGTGAGCTCCTTCGACTTTGGCATCCTCCGAAAATCCCATCCCTGATAAATCTTCTTTGGCCATGAGCTGTCGGTCCATGCGACACTGAAGGTAGTCTTTGGAAAATTCTTTGCACTTGTGATGCACATCCTGCGATTTCTTCAAACAATCTATATATTTCTGTGCATTACATTAAGTTAAAAAGAGAAATAGATGAGCAGATGAACAGATGAAATGATAAGAGGAAGCAAAGTAATAGGATCAAAGGTCAAACACGTGCCTGCACCATTGGCTTGCATTCCGCGTCATGATCCAAAGGGAAAATTCCCCTCTGTGGAGGTTTGACCATCTGCTTGCCGCTACTAAAGCTCATGGATGACATGGTGCGTGTATGTGTGTGGTTCCGACAAGGTTATTTCAACTAGCTACTCCGTACAACAATATGGTGCTTGTGGCCTTCAGAATTTTTAGTTGCTAATAACAATTACTAGTAGAGTAGTCTATGGGTACTCAAATAATAGTAGTTTTCGTGTTATTACCAGTAAACGACGAAGCGCTGTGCCTGTACGAGTCAGTCAGCAGCTTCGTTGTGTTTGAGAAAAGGTTGAACGTCTGTGTGAAATGATGAAGTCTGTCCCTCACCTTTTGAGCACCTCTTATTCCCGCAGGAATGGATTGACCCCCCTGGAACTTTCATTCTCCTAACCTTATCGGAGTGCACAGACAATGGTAAATGGTATCAAGCAACAATCGAAGACATTTATGATTAAGTAACTTTTTTGTTAAGTGCATAGACACTGGTATTGATGAGCAGCCACTAGTAGGCTATTACTACTACTGTGTTAGTACCTGGTAGTCGTACCAGGGATTTCAAAAGGGCTTACTAGGTAATATCCGAACTTTGCTTACGCTTAACGAACGCTGGCGAAGCGCTGACAGTGGTCGGTTTGGGCAGCCATTCTTAAGAATTGCCCTACTCTGCATAAGCATACCGTACCCTGGCTGGTACCAGGTACTACCAGGGTACCTGGTACCTGGTACCATACCAGCAAACGAGATTGAACCCACGACCAAAACAGTACCGTACCGTTACACAGTGGCCATTTGAAGGAACTAGTTTTTCTAGGAAAATTCAATCATCTATGATTGAGTATTAATCAAGTTTTGCTTGCCCAACGAGATAAAAAGAAGTTCACATTTGACTAGAATACTCGAATATTGTTACATCAGCCACTACAGGATGACAAACTCTACAACCGTGTCAACTTGTCATCCCATGATTTCAACCAGAAAAAGTGTCATTGCCAGTCTGCTCCCGGATGATCGTCCTCGTAGCTTCTGCATTGTGTCTGACAATGCCAGAACGTTTGCCACGGTCAAAATCAATGCGTCGAACTTGCACAACAAAAGGCATAACATCCGCAGAGCCAAATCGACTTCCTCTTCTCGTGACAGTCTTCCCCGCAAACCATACTCCTCAAAACGAGCTCTTCCTTATCCACACAACCGTCGTCGGCACGCTCGACGAGGTTCATCTGACGATGCTTCTCTAGATGTCTCTCCTTCATCTGTGCTATCTCCTATCAGTGTTTCCACCGCAAACGGTACATTATCCCGTTGGTCCAGTACGGGAGCAGTCGACACACCATATCACAGCAGTAACGGCATGACTATGAATCATTCAGCTCCTCCTCAACGACGGTCACGCAACGGCAGCAGCACCACTCGTCACAGTGCTGGTGCCACCACTACTGGAGGTGGTCTGAGCAGTCATTCTCGAGCTGAAATTTTGCACAATTTAGCTGCCAGCAGCAGCAGCAGCAGTCGTCCTCCTTCCATGCCCACACGCAAATTTCTTGATGACGATTCCGAAAAATCTTGCACTACCGAGGCCTGTGCTACGGCGAGTCATAATATTATGACTTTGACAAGCTGTTTGGCGGTTCATGCCAACAAGAACCACAAGGCTGGTGGCAAGATGACGAGATCCATTCGTCGTCATCCCGTGAGCAATCAAGAATCCGAAGAAAAACGACGCAGCATGGTCAGTATTTTGGATGCTGCTCTGGGATCCTTAGATTTGTGTGATCAGTAAGAAGAAACATGATGATGAATGATGATACACCCATCTCACAGACACACACGCACACACACCAAACGATCTTCATAACACATTCACCTTTTATAAATTAAAGTTGCTTTCAATGATATATCTACATTTGCAAAGAGAGTATTTATTGTAACATTTTTCACCTTATTCTCCCCCTTTCTTAGATTTGTGGGTACACCCGAAGATTGAAGACACACTTGCTCTGATCGTTAAAGTATCCGAACGCTCAGAGCCTCAAAACAAGAACAAAAATAAATAATCATGATGATGCAATAATTGTTTTTGATCCGCTCTTGAACTTGTTCAATCACGGCGAGGATTCAAAAGTTGTACGATTGTACAGCTTTGAAGGGACTAGTTGTGGCCTGCCGTATCCAAAAAGCGATGCAAACAGCAATTTACCATACAATCGATTCCACCACGGGACTGCTAGCATTGCTGAATCCTTAAGTCTTGCCTAAATTCTTCTTGGGCATTGTTATGAGATCTGCAACAGCTAATTGTCGCAGTTAGCCGCCCTGTTGCAAGGTAAGGACTAAGGACACAGGTCTCCATCCATCTTTGATTGGCATTTGTGTGGTTTTCTCAAGGAGTTTGTCGTTGACAGTACTGTAATGTCGACTGTCGCGGTGTCGTTTGTTTCGAGAAGACGCGTGTGTACCATCGTGATGACGGTGGCTGGGAATGCTCCACTTCGTACTACTGAGAATTTTTCTTGTAATCACTGCTACTCTTGTGATGGTGGCGGTTTCTACGTCGAACTCGTGGATGTTTCTTGGTCTGGACTTCTGCTCGACTTACTCGACTTTCGAAGGGAGTGGCTTCGTCGGTGAAGATGTTCTGGAGGACAAAAATGGGAATCCTTTGCCACCTCAAGCTAGCGCCTGGAAGTGGTTGCAGGAGGATCAAAAGCCCAGCTCATTATCTATTTTCTACTGTGCAACGCATGAAACAAAGGCTGTACGAAGAAAAAAGGAGGGGCGGCTAAAGCATGATCTTTACGAATGTTGTGAACAGTGCCGTTGTTTACGAATGTTGTGAACAGTGCCGTTGTTGAATGCCACAACAACAATCTCTACAAAGGTATGGCAATGCAAAGATTCTCCCAATGCCGCTGTTTCCCGTCCATCTTGTTGTCTTGTTTCCCAGAACCAACAACGAATCATGTTTGCTCCTGACATAATCCAAAACCATGTGTATGTGCAAGACTTTCAACAACAGAATCAATCCCATTAAAGGTACAAATTGATACTCATCTTTGGGTTCTTTAAAGTTGTACATGAAATCAGCCAGTGTCCATTTGAAAGTTTTACGTGCTGTTTGCAGCAGCGCTGCATGAACGTGTGGACGAATACTACTTAACAAATTCAGGTTATGGACTGGCACTCTGCTCTCGACTACGGTAATTTGCGATCTACATTCTACATAAATATTTGTAAATTTTTCATAATCACGCTTTCGTGGCTTTTTAAAGGTGGTGATTCCGTCGTCTACCGAAGGTATCGCATGTAGTAGGTATTTCAAGTAAGTTAGTCGGTAAAGAATGCATCTTCTTGCACGATCGCATATCGCATGCATGTTGCAATTAAATCAGTACACTGCGAATAGTACGCAGCGTGTTTTTTACTTTTGGTATACGCTGTATCCAGTACGGTGGGTCTGGGCCTTTTCTTCGTCTTCCTCTTCGTGAGCAATCTTGTTCATTTCTCGAACGGTGCCAGCACCAACCTGCTCGAATCTCTGGAGCTCGGCAGCGAGCTTAAAGTCCTGGATTTCCTCGGGCTTGGCATTGGCAGGTGGTGCTGCGTACGATGTAGGCTTTGGAGTGTGTTCGGCGTTGACGTAGGCATTGTCGGTGGTGTAATCCGCGGGGACGGTAAGCATACCGTGGTCCTTTTCGCGAACATGGGCCAAGCGAGTAAAGGTACTAGAGCGGGCCGTGCGCATGGTGTTGGCACGCGAGATATCATGGTGCTTTTTCTTATGGTCCTCGAGAGCAGCAGCATTCTCTTGCTGTTGAAGAGCAATGGCAAGGCGGTGATCCTTTTCTTCCTGGGGAAGGTTGGGGTCGTCAATTCCGTGGGGAAGGCCTGGGGCACGGGCAGCGGGCTTTCCCATCATGACATAGTCGCCCTCGGCAGTTTTGCATTCTTCAGACATGATAGTAGGTTGTTGTTTGAATTGTCGTTGTAGGGAGGCTTTGATGTTTTCGGGCTGTGGGACAAGGAAGAAAGGAAGCGCAGCGAGCAGAGTTGGAGAGACAAGTTTAAGTGAGTGTGAGTGTGTTTCACGTATGCGAAAACATGGATACCATACCCCATACCCATAGCAAGCAGTTTGCAAAATACAAAGTCTTCTACAAGATAGTTCAAGAAGCCGTACTCCTGGTAGAGAGACTTATCGATCGGATTCCGTGATCGATTCTAATACCAATGGGGGAGTGTCATGTGTGTCATCAGTCGCCAATATTTTCAACTCATTCATCCATGATGCAGTTTCCTCGTATCATCCAATTTCTCACTGAAAGCCTCCCCTTTTTGCCAAGATCACCTCCAATATTTCTTGACATTGCAATCTTTACATCTCATCTCCGACAAGTAGTACCTCAATAGTTTCAAAACAGCCGCCATTGTCTTACCTTGAGTTCGTTCTGTTTGTGGGACAAAGAGAAACATCATACGCTACTAGCAACATGGCGGAGGAAGCGACGCTTTCAAGCGAGCACGCCAGACTGTCGGATGATACCTCTAAATAGAATTCCATCGCAAACCGAGACCGTTGAATGATTCTTCTGTGTTTCTGATGACGCTTTAAAAGGGACTGAAGTCCCGTGAAATGAGAGTTTCCTACCTGGTACTGCTCCCACCACTACTTGTAGCTACGACTACTACTACTCCGAGTACTCAAGTAGGCTAGTACTTAGTAGCTACTAGCTAGTAGTAGTAGTAGTAGTACAGTACTATGGTCTGCTAGAGTAGCTAGAGTATCACTAGCTAGACCCGACCCTTTTTAGAGTACGGTAGAGTAGCTGCCGTAGTAGCTACTACTCCGGAGTAGCTAGTAGTAGCTACAACTAGCTAGAGTAGTACTCTAGTAGGGTCTAGTTTGGTCTGGTCTGATCGATAGTAGTAGTACTACTATGGTGGTGTGGTGGCATATCCTACTACTAGTAGTAGTAGTCTAGCTACTAGAGTAGTAGTCTATCTCATCAAGGAGGCAACTAATGATAACATCTCAGATTGACTACTTCTTGCACTCGTACCTCGTACTACCTACTATTTAGTAAATGATTTTACGCACTACTACTAGCTAGTAAAATGGTCATTCATCAATAGCTTTGCAAAGAGGGAAACGGACAGAATTTTTATCATCTTACTTGCAAATCCAGGATGGAGGACTACGAAGTCGATGACGCTTATAATGATGAAGATGACAAAGATGAAGACGAGACTGGTCGCCGTCAACGAAAAAGAGAAGGGATTTTCAAGCGTCTGCAAAGTAGAATCGGGGGTAGTAGGAGGTTTAGAAAGGACGATGATTCTGCAGCTTCCTCGAACAGCAGCAGAAGCAGTGATAATTCTTTTCCGAATAATCCCGATGAAAATAATAGAGGAGGATTTCTGAAACGAAGATTTAGCAAGATTACTTCGTTTCGGAAGAAAGAGAAAATATTATTATCATCAGAGCAACGCAGACAGTCCGAGCGAAGTGTTCCTCAAAGATCCTTTCTGCGACGGTCCGTGCACAAGAGTCATGGCACCATTGTACGAAGCAAAGCAAGCCGGTCTCTAGGATTGAGTATCGCCATTGATGGAGATACCGACGATGGGGATTTGGCCATGCCGTTACGAAACTCACAGGGAAAAAAAGTTCCTACTGTAATTGAAAATAACAATAACAATAGAAAAGGCAGAGCACCCAAGTCTGGTCCTACAACTGCTTTGACCAATGAGAATGATAACAAAAGCCACAAGATAAGTTATGTCTCCAGCCCTGGAGGCAGTAGGCAAGTGACACGGACTGTAAAAGGCCGTCGTCGTACTCGCTCTCGCCGACAAACGCAGGACGCGGTGGGGTCTGTTCGAGTGGTAGATTCCGTGCCCTCTGTAGCATCCATGGATAAATATTCAACGGATCGGCGACCCTACCAGGAATATCACGATTCACTCCATAGATCTTTCCCTCGTGACAATGGTCGAAATTCATCACGAGCGCGCAGGAGTAGATTTGCAAGGGAGCCAGACAGTGATATGAATGGATTCAGATTTGATGCGGATCTTTACTGCCAATCTCTGCCCTGGATCGTCAAAAGCTGGATTTATTTCGTGACCGTGCTTACGCCCTTGGGGTTCTGTTATTACATTTTTGTAAGCATCGGGTCTTCCACCAGTCTGCATCATTATTTCCTTTTGCAAAAAGTCTCTATCAGTAACCTACTTTTTGTTGGCCTCAGTTGCACTTGGAGGACCAATTTTTGGGCCAAACAGGCATTAGATACTCATGGCGGACAATCCATCTTGGGGAGAGGAGGTGGAGGAGTGTCGAACAATGATATACTGCGCAATCATAGTAGGCTCAAAACGACTCCTGCTGGTCCCCCTAGTAGTACAGATGACGGTGGTGGTGACGGACGTCGATACAGTCGTGGATCTAAAAGAACCTTATCTGCAGTTGCGGGGCCCAGTGTCTGGGATGTCGAGAAATTTCTTGAGTCTACCCGGAGTTCACGACGTCAGCAGACAGGAATGACTCCCGCTCAAAAGCGACCGAAATTTGATAAGCATGCCAGCATTAATGAAATGTACGAGTTTCACGAAGCAGACGAAAAAGTGGCCATGTTCACATAGCAATAGCCGATCAATCAGCAACATCCTGATAATTGCTGGCAGCCCATGGGATTCTAATGTACAGGAGCTGTTGAAGCGAAGACTTGAACACGGAGAGACTATCACGTGCATATGCACACTTACGTAAGATTATAAATAGAATAGAACGGCTGCAAGATTGATTTCAGTATTACAGTCACGATGCATGGCCATAGAGAAGTTCAATTTAATTGCCACCCGCTTTAAGTTGTACACAGAGAGCAACAGGTTGGATCACATTCAACCTTAGGGGGAAGGCCAGCGGATAGCGGCTCGCAGTCTGCCGTCACGTCTTGAATTTGGTCGTTATCGCAGATTTCCTGGGGCATGGTACCGCTGAGCTCGGTTTTGGTAAACCACATTGCTTTTTTGTGTTTGAAAGGTACAGTGAAAAAGAGATAAGGTGTACAATAGTAGAGAAGAATATATTATGGATGAGTGAATGGCTGACGATTCCGAGTTGTGAAGTCATCAACTTACTACTAGCGGGAAGGCGGCCGAGCTCTGTCGGAATTGTACCTGACATATCGCAACCCGAGATTTGAAAAAATACAATTTTTGTGAGCAATCCAATTTCAGTCGGAATAGTGCCAGAGATGGTCCTCAAAGCTCGTATAGCAAATGTGTTGCTATATAGAAAAAGTGGACGCCACAATGTATCGTCGGTGTCAGAGAAAATAGTTGGGGTGCAAAGACAAAGAAACATCTGTTGTATTACAAAACAATAGTATTCGATAAGCCTTGCTTACAGGTTACTTAGCGACCCAAGCTCGCTTGGAAGAGTTCCTGTGAGGAGCATATCCCTTAGGAGAACGAACTCCAAAACTTTTAGCAACCCGATTTCACTTGGAATGGTTCCTCGAATGATGTTTGCATCCAGAGTAAATTCACCTGTGATGCACAAGAAAAAGAAAAATAATGTCGCAAAGACGAGTGAGCATTAACAGGATGCTGAGCCTTATCAATTTCTAAATTGCATGGCACTCACGCAAACGTGTTTGACCGATTTCACTTGGAATGGTTCCACTGAGGGGCGCTGCAAACGACACAATTTTATCTAAAGCTGTTAGTAAGCCAATCTCTGTCGGGATAGAGCCAGAAGCTTGAGAACGAGATACATCAATGGACTCCAAGTTGAGCCAGCTGGTGCTGTAGGAAAAAATCGGCCCACCCAGAGCAGGGTTTTCGTTGACTAACAAATGTTTCAAATGGACAAGACTCTTTGTAGTCGAAGGCAGGTCTCCCGAAAACCCATTGCGCTCGAGGTTCAAAAAGTTCAGATTCTGTAGACGGCTTATACTAGGGTCGATCGGCCCCTCAAACCGGTTACTGTTCAGATTTAATGTCTCTGTGAACAAGAAGAAAATGGAATAGAATCAGAAGACCGCAAGACAGGAGCCTAGTTGTACACGACACCGTCATGCGCGCAATCCGTACGTACCGAGGAGGGAGAGACCAAAGAGTTCACTGGGAAGACGACCAGTTAACTGATTGCCCCCGAGTTCGAGATGTTGCATCAATGACAGTAAGCCAATCTCCTTTGGAAGGCTTCCCCACAGCAGAGTTTCCTTCAAATGAAGCTTCGTGACGAATCCTTCCTCGTTGCAAGTGACAGCTGGTGACCATTGGCACTCGGGAATGCCAGCTTGCCTGGACCAGGTGACGAAAACCATTTTGTCATTGTTGTCAGGTATGGAAGTATTGCTGCTCGTGGTGCCGTTATAGCCATTGTCGTCGTCGTCGTTGGACGAGGAGAAGTTCTTGCTAGTACCATTCAAAAGAACAGAGTTCGAGAGAAAGTTATTGGCGTTGGAGTGACCATTGGCAAAGTAAAGCGTCATTAGGGCGTAGCGCTGGATCCAACCGCCATGATTTTCTTGAGAATACGTTTCATCTTTTTGTTGGTTGTTGTCTGATGCGCCAGTTGTGATCTTACCCGTCCCATTGGTGTTATCATCGATGGGAATGTGCAACACATCTACATAGGACATCCATTCCATTGCCAATTTTTGAGGCGAGTTGACTTGAAGGAACGTGTAGGGATTGTAGGATCCATTGTAGACTTGCGAGATGACTGCACGACGAAGCTTGCGATAGTACAAATCGTTCTTGCGACGCCTGGCTTGGGCCTCGGCAGTCATGATATTGCCAGGGAGGGCTCCCATCTTGGAAGGACTTCCTGGGTTTTCCACTAAAGCTGGATGGTCGTACAAGACCGCCACTAGGCCACCTACTGATGCTGCCAAGATGAAAAACCCAACACAGACAGCCCAGAAGTTCTTGCCTCGGCGACGACAACAGAAATGTCCCACACAAGTCTTTTTATCATCAATATCCTCTGAAAACTCCATCGTCATGGGTTCCATGATGGCTGGTTGATTTTCAAAAGGAACCGGATTGTCAGTAAGTGCAGCAGACGAAGCATTGTTGTTACTATTCTCGTACGCTGCTAGAACTGTAGCGACGGCTGCAGCATTGTTAGAACCTGACATGCTGGTAGATGTTAGTTACTGAATCAATGGTAATAAAAAGTAAAAATTATGGTAGAGGAGTGCTAGCAGAAAGCATGGGGTAACCATTTACTCGAAGTTCTTGTTCCCGCAGATCCGATTTTCTCGGTGGGAGTCGAAATTTCTCGCATGTCTCAATGCTTCATTTCAATCCATAATCTTACATCATAAGTTGCTGAATCATTCGTGGCTGACTGTGACTCATATTTATTTGGATTTTTTTGACTTACTACTACTACAGTACTAGCTACTACTAGTAGAGGTCTAATACTACTAGCTATTCCGTAGCTAGTAGTAGACTACTACTACTAGTACAGTAGCTAGCTACTCTAGTAGCGGTAGTAGTAGTAGTAGAGACTCACACTCGTCATCAATAAGTAGAGATAACTGGTACTACTAGCTAGAGCTAGAAAATACTAGTAGAGCTACTCTAGCTACTAGTACAGTAGTAGCTAGTACTAGTACTACTACTGGACTACTCGAACAACAAAGAGTTCTCCATCTCTACTCTACTACTACCTGGTAGTAGAGTACTAGTCTAGCTACTAGTAGAATAGTAGAGTAGAGTAGACACTAGCACCCGCACTACTACGATTCTACACTCTAGTAGTAGTAGTCTGACTAGTAGTCTAGTGGGTACGTACGTAGCAATACCTGACACCTGATCACAACATTTTCATCGTGGCAATTAAGAAAAGTTTTAATTATTCTAGTCTAGTATTTCTAGTTCTTGCTCATAAAAATTAACAATATTCCATATTGAACGGTTTGACGTTTGATTCATTCGTAGCGACCAAAATGACAATGAAGAGATTTCTTTCCGTGGCTTTGCTGCTGCTCGTCCCCTCAGCCTTGACCTTTACGCCACAGCAACCCAGAAAGCATGGTCTTATTACGAATGTTGCACGTTCTACGAAATCCAATTTGGGCATGTCTAGTTCAACTCCAGATGCAGAACGGATGAAGAAAATTTTGGAAGAAGAGGCAAACAATCCGCAAAATTTGAAGGCGACTGCAGAGGCAATGAAAAATTTAAAGCCAGAAGATATTGACAAAATGCTCGAAGAAATGGATAATATGCCAGCAGCCCAGAAAAAGCAATTGGAAGCCATGGGCATGAACCCTGATATTATGCGACAGAGTATCGAAATGATGAAATCGAATCCAGACATGGCCAAACAAATGGCAGACATGATGGAGAATTTAACCCCAGAAGAAATGCTCGAGAAGAGCAGGCAGGCGCAACAAGCGTTTTCGGGAGTGGTGGGCACACCTACATCCACCCCTGCCGTGATGGATGCGCAAATCGAATCTTTGGCAAAAGATGACGATGGTAGCGAAGACGAAGAAGACACTGAACCGATTCCTCCTCCAGATGCTGAGATTTTGGATACTATGTATCGTACTGCCGAACTCATGTCTTCTCCTCCCATCGGCAAAGTCACGTTTGCGGGATTTTCTGCCATTCCTCCCGTTGCAATCTTGACTGGAGACGATACCGAACGGGACCTATCCCCAAAAGAATTGAAGGAATGCTGGGCGGATGGTTCTTTGGGATCGACTCGAGTAGATCGGGCAGGATTCGAACGTGTCTGGATGGAAGTTCAAGAATTCTTTTCCCTCCCTATTATGGAAAAGGCACGTGAACGAACCCTTGAGAACAGAAAGAGACAAGACAACAAGTCAGCATTTATAGCATCGGCTCCCGTGAGCAGTTCTGGCTTGTCTGGTGGTCCTACAGTTGGCCAATCGGTCCCTCCTGAACAACTGGCCCAGCAGGTCAAGAATATGAAGAATTCGGATATGGATTTCATGTTGGAGCAGATGCAGGAAATGTCACCTGAACAGGAAGCCCGCATGAAGGCCATGGGTGTTGATCCTGCTATGATGAAAAAGACAGCTTCCATGATGAAGGGCAATCCGCTGATGAAAAATGCTGCAAAAATGATGATGAAAAATATGTCGCCAGAACAAATGCAGACGGCCAGTCAACAGGCCCAGGCCCAGATGAAGAACATGTCTCCAGAAGATTATCAGAAAATGCTGGACGAGGTGGAACAGCAAGCCAAGAAACAGCAGTAACTGTAGTTAATAGTGGTTCTGGTTGTTCTGCTTTTAGATTAGTGGATTATTATTCCAATAGTTTGGCGTTTCCTGTGCTGTACCTGGTAGGAATAATGCCCGGATAACCAAAATCGACTAACAATGACAAATTACAGGACCTCAATTGATCGAAAAAGTCGACCAACATCATCATGAAGCCATCGCAAAGTCGACATTTGAAAGCAGTCATTCGCAGTTCTATCGTTGCTTCGATTATCTCTCCCCAATATCCAAATCACAAAGGAAGCATGACGCTGGAAATTAATCTTTTCAAAAGACTTCGAGTTGGCCCTACGCTGTCAAAAAAAGAAAGGTTGCCGTTGATTCTGACTTCACTATTACTTCCTTCTTTTTTTGTTTTGTTTTTATGAATATGTGGCATGGAGGGCATTGTTAGGAGATCGTGTTACCAATGGAAGATTGCTAAAGCTCGTCTCGGTTTGGCCGGCCCGAGCTCTGCAAGTCAAGTAGCAGCAGCAGCAGCAGCAGCAACCCAATATTCCTTTGCGTACGATCGAAAAGGGTGCAAAAAGAAAGAGGCAACCAGAGCAGAGCTTCCACAAAAAAAATTATTTCACGGCAAGTCCCGAGCACTTGCAAGATGGAATTCGTTTTGGGAGGATTGGTGTCCATCGTGGTCGATGGATTGGCGGAATGGATACATATATCAACGTAGATATGAAATACAGTATTGATCAGGAGGAACCACAAATGGTTCATGTCAACAACTTAACGAGAGTTGTCTGTGTAGGATCGAGACAAATATCGGGGCGAGACATGTTCCATCTACGGATAGAGTTTTCCTTTTCAAGCCGACGACGCCGGTAGGCATGCCACGCACGGGAGCTTGCAACTATGCCAACCAACAACTCTGAATTTGACGCAAAGAACTTGACTACCTGGTATGCGCGTCGATCCACGTGACTATTAAAAGAGAAAATACGCCTACGCCTGTATGTTGTCGTTGGGAGATGCTTCCTACAGGAATACGAAAGGATAGTAAGTATGATCAAGAACAAGATGCGAGAACAACTGACATTGCCTTTCGCACTAAGGGTCCAGTCTAGTAGGGCTTTTTATATTTTTGAGCCACCTTGTTTTATCGACGGGTGCTCTCCCAAACGAAAAGTGCAACTCGAAGGCAGTACTAGCTCTAGAGTAGTAATAGTAGACGACTGTTACTGCTAGCTACTAATACTACTAGCTAGAGCGTAGCCTACCAGTACTTATGCTACGAGGTACCAGGTACTACTACTAAGCTACTACCAGGGTAGCTCTACTAAGTAGAGAAGAGTACTAGTACACTACTAGTACCCGGTAGTCTAACTACTACTACTACTCTAATTAGTAGCTAGCTAGTAGAGTAGTAGTGTACTACTAGCTAGAGTAGTAGTAGTAGTAGTAGTAGTAGTAGCTACTATTTGGTACTAGTAGTAGGAGTGGTAGCTAGTACTATTTGGTAGTACTAGGAGTAGTAGTCTACTACTCCTACAACGAACACAATAACTGCAATTTAGCGATGGCATCAAGATACTACTGCAGCGCGATCCTTCTGACTTATCTGTGGTCGTCGATGAATAGTATTGCCATAGCTATCGCATTTAAGTATCCTGAACGTCCTGCTTCTGCCACGAGGAGGATACTACGGTCGCACCTTACAGGAGCTGCTTCAGCCTCCAAGTTCTCCAGCGGTGCAAGCAGCCGCAGCAGCAGCAGCAGGAGTAATAATAACCCCAACCAATTATGGAATCGATCTTCCGAAAGTCTAAAGAATGAGTATTATTTGTTGCGACACGGACAATCCAAGGCCAATGTCGCCCAAGTGATTGCATCGTCGCCCACTGTGTCTATCAAAGAGTACGGTCTGTCGGAATTAGGCAAAACGCAAGCAGTGCGAGCTGGTGAAACAGTGCTTGCCGCCTTTGAGGAGTCCACTCGTGCCAGGTCTATTCTTTTGTTAACATCCGATCTATTGCGAGCCAAAGAAACTGCAGAAATTGTACAACAGGTAGCCCAAAATGCCGGTATTTCCATCTACAAAGACTCGTCTTTACCAAACATTCAAAATGGATTGGCCATTGAGACAAGATTGCGAGAACGATGGTTCGGAGAATGGGATGGAACGTCCGACAAGAATTATCCAAAGGTCTGGAAAGATGATGCTATCGATCCAGATCATACAAAACATGGTGTTGAATCGGTGAATCAAGTCGTCCACAGAACTACCCAGTGCATCGTCGAGTGGGATGACATCGTGAGTGATTGCTTTGTGGTGTGTGTGGCACATGGTGACGTCTTGCAAATATTGCAATCAGCGTTTGCAAAAATGAATGCCAAGGACCACCGCAGTCTGGAGCACTTGGAAACAGCAACCTTGCGACGAATACACTTGGCAGATTCTTAGACAACACGATCTACCAAAAAATGTACGAATGATTTGGATGCTACAGTTGCTACTAGTAGTATTCGAGTCTAGTAGTATGGTTACCACTATCTGCCTTCTGCCTTGTCACAGAATTGCGAAGTGGAAAGAGTAGCACTCGGTCGTCATGTCATGGGTACTACGAGAGATCAAAGACGCCGCCTGAACATGCAACCAGCAGCAGACCACTCTCTGGAGAGGTATGTCAGCTTCCCAATCAAAGAGTAATATGTAATATCTACGACAGTATAAAGGAATGGAATGTCTAATTTACGGGGAGCACAGCTATGGCACACGAAGGGTGCCTTTGGTCCGTGCGTAATGGGTACCCTTGCCACCCCAAAGTTGACATAGTTGATCACAACTGGACCACATGCATTAATATATTAATATCTATGACTGTAGCTACTCCAATAGCCTGACTATCTAAGGAAGCAAGATGTGGTTTGGGTAATCATTTTCTAGCATACAGTGCAGTAGGTGACTATAGGGCACTCACTCCCATTCGAAAGCATTCCAACGACCGCCATTGTTCGTCCCTGCTTGTACTTCCATGCTGCTGCATCCGCAGCACTTCGTTCTTGCAGCAGAATACGAATTCAAAACTGTTGGTGTTGCAGTCTAGTATTCCCCAATTTTTTAGTAATTTCGATAGGTGCGGCTTTTCGTCGTCGTTTGATTCGAGCATTCCAGCCCAACTCCGTCTCTGTTTGATTTCGCACATATTATCGTTGTTCTAATTTTTCCAGGAAATTCATGTATGAAAATTCCTAAAAATCTCCTTCCAAATCTGCTTCGGCAACGTTAATATACGTTTTAGAGTAAAAAGCTAGTGTGGAGACTAAAGTAAATATTATAGAGTAATAGGCTAGTGGCTGTATATTCGATATAGGAAGCAGGCAAGTAGTAGTACGATCTACTTGGGAATGGCTCAACTCAGGAGTCCCATGATATCGCTTAAAGGGAAAACAAGGTAAACTGCCATAGTCCACTTGGGCTTAATTTGTTAGTCTACCCTTTTGGCTCGTGGCTGGCTAGTCATAACATAGGTGTATTTCTCTGTTGCAGTTGCCTTGAGACATTCGTAGGTAACCGGAACCAATGGTACACAGGTTGTTCCAAAAACGTTGTCGAGCACATTAAGGGCTCAAAATCCGTCGGCGTACGAACATGTGAGCTTTCGGTGGTGCCCAGCATGGGCAGAGCTATCCTAGTATCCGTGACGGTCCAGTTGGGCAAAAATTGTAGCCGGAATGCTCGTAGAGACCACCGATAACTCCGACAGGCAACAAGAAAATCACTCAAACTCCGGCACGGTCGGTCAGACTAAAGTAGCACACCGCCATAACTGGAGCAAGAAACAGAACGACAATCTCCACGAAAAAATCTTGCAACGACATGTACAAAGCACTGATGGCGGAGTAAGTCTTGGCCGAGTGGTGGACGGTATGAGCCAAGAATTCGTAACCCCACTTGGAATGGAGGAGGAACCGATGAAAGGCGTAAAAGGTTACCTCGTGAGTGGTAGCTCCAACCACAAACGAACACCACCATCGCACGGCTGGATGCAGGCTTTCGACGAAAGGGCTCATTTCCTGGGATACTGACAGCTTGTAGTGGGCACAAAGGAGCATGGACGGAAGCACAATCACCAACTGGTTCCAGATAACTTGGGGCAACATGTCGTAGTAGGTTGGCATCTTGTGAGAGGCTTTTAAACTGCTTGTACTCGACATACATACCGTAGACATCGAAAATATGTCGGAGAAGGCATAAAACATGGTAGACCAGTAGACCAGCATGCCGAGTGCAAACGAAGTCAAGGCATCCTGGATGGCATAATCGTCCAGCATTTCGGTGATTGCATTCAACACGATGCCATACCTATCAAAGGAAAACAGGTGATCCATACTTTTCCTTGACACCGGGTGTGCTCATCAATGGAAAGATTCTGTTGTATGTCGAACGTCGAACGCATTCTGATGAGTAAATTGGGAACCAAAAGTTCCAGCATCGTTTTGTTTTTTTTGGCTTGGAAAATTGCATGATGGAGTAGTCTACTCGAGTAGACAGTAGGCAATAGACTCGCTCGACTAATACGTACAGTACTCAATATGTGTCTGGGTTTTAAGCTTGGCTGTATGTCGTCCACTACTGTTCTTTTGTTCATGGTCACTATTTTTTCTTTACCGTGTCGCGTTCTCAATTTTCTCGCGGGTCTGCTGCTGTTGACAAAATAAGCCCAGGTGGACTATGGCAGTTTACATTGTTTCCACTTAAAGCGATATCAGTGGAAAACATGGGACTGAGGAGTTAGGTCATACACAAGTAGGTCGTCCACTACCTGCCTGCTTCCTATACACACAGCCACTAGCCTATTACTCCATAATATTACCTAATATTTACTTTACAGAGGTAATGTAAGAGTCTGAGACCCAATCAAAGAGATGCATCATGGGAACTGTCAGCGGTGACTTATCTTTTGAAATAAAGCGTTTTCTTAGTTTAAAGTTATAGAGTAATAGAGTATTGGCTTCAGACAAACGTAACTAGACAGACATTCGGCTTTCGTCTTCTTCCCGATCGCCTTTGGTACCATCGAGAGCATATCGTCGAAAGGCAAAACTCATGTAGTCAGACGAATGACTCGTGGATTCGTTTGCTGACTGGTTCTTCTTTTTCCAAAGAGGTGGCAGAGGGCCTTTGTTGTCGCTATTCTTGGAGGGAACGCTTTCGTCGCCATCTTCCTCTGACCAGGACGACTCTGCAGAAGAGGAAGCCGATTTAACCTGCTGTTGCTCCTCCTCTGATTGATTGGCTAGATCGACAACCTGCATTGTTCCGGATTCCTCGTCGGAATCAGCATCACTAGGCCGACTGCGGAAGACATCGCTCTTGTTGGAGCCGCTGTCCCTGCTACCTCTACTGCGACGACTAGCTTGACTGCTGCCTTCTTCGTGAAAGTTGGCTTCTTCCATGTCCTCTTTACTGTCGGTGTCACTCTCTTTTTGAGACGATGCAGCTTGAACCAGACTATTTTGTTCCGAGCAATCTTCTAGCAGGCGCTTTTGCCGTTGGAGATAAAGCAAGGCCACAAGAGCAGCCACCAAAATAAAAGCAATTGCAACTGCTACGCCTGCAATTTTCTTCTTTTGACTTCCACTACTATTATCGTTTTCGTCGTCGTCTTCGACGTTGTCTCTAGTGTCGTTCCCGGCGTTATAGGATGCAGTCGGAGGTTGAAAGGCATCTTCGCCATCATAAACAACTGGCTGCGATGCACCAATCACAGCCACAAGAACGTCAGGATGGATCTCTTCCATATCACGTTGCAAGAGACCACTGTCAATCAATTCTTGCGTTGTGGATACATATTCGTCGTACAAGACTTCCGGGTCCAGATTTTCACCATGGATGATTTCATACTGAGCAAAGACTGTCTTGCAAGTAGAGTCCTGACCAGCACTGTTGCAACCAAAATTCTTGATGTGATAGATATTTGGACTTGCCGCATCAAGCGCTACCGTTGCTTGTAATTTCCTTTGAGTGGTTCCTTTTGCGTCTTCTTCTATTAGCCCTTCGACTACTTCAATGATAAATGTCTTGTAGGCTTCTTCAAGTATTTTTCGTGTTGGTCCAGTTGGAGAAAATTCTTCTTCTGGGATGAAAACCTCACTGAAAACCTTGAAGGACGAATGGATGACAAGCTTGTTACTCGTTGCCGAAGATTCCATGTCCACAAGGCCCATATTCACGGCTGCAGTCGTATCCACACAGACTTTTCCTAGGAACAAATCTTCAATGTCACTTGGAAGCTCTTCCGAATTGGAGCCGCTGATGTCGATTGTTCCATCGCTCTCCAACTCATAAAAGTTTTCCTTTACGATTTCTGGAAGGTTTTGAAAGGATAGACCTGCGAAGCCATCTCTTCCCAAGTGATTCACGAGACCAGTATATTCATCCTCGTCCAAGCTATAGTTATCGTCGGAATCATATTTTCGCATGCCCAAGTAACATTCTGCGTACTCTATCATGGTTTCGGTCGTGGCGCCGTCGAATTTAGGACCATCGTCATCAGAGACTTTCTCCAGGGCGTAGCTTATCTCGATGCAAATATCATCCAGAACTTCTTGTTGAGAGCTGGTGAGCTGTTCGTCTTGTTTTGCGCCATCCATGTCAATACTAACAGTACCTGCCAATGCATAAAATGTTTCTTGAAGAACAAATGGGATTTGGTTGAAACCTTCCTTGCCCAACTTATCACTTGCGACGTTCTTAATCAACGACGTATATTCATTCATGTCCAGGAATGTGTCCTTGTTCTTGTCCTGCTTTGTAACGGACATAAGGCACTCCTTGAAGTTGGCCATGGTGGCTTCTTGTAAGTTGGACGTCTCTTGATCTTCTACTTGGGCTAGTGCAGCTTCTGTAGAAGCACAAATCTCATCCAAGAACTGCTCTTGTTCCTCAGTCATATCGTTAACTGAGTTCACGACCGCAATATCGATGCCTTTCTCCCCAGCAAGATTATTGAAGTTATCTCTTAATTCAATTGGCAAGTTCTTGAAGGCTACTCCTGGAAAAGGGTTGTTCCAGTTATCATTGACAAACCAAACGTACTCCATCTTGTTCATGAAATTATCTTCATTGATATCAGAATATCGCATGACCAGTTTGCAGTTACCGTAAAGATCGTCTTGTGTCGCCGCAGATTCGAAATCAGCAGTGTCTGCATAGTCGACATCAACCGTCTCGTTGGTGAAATCTGAAAACACCGTCTCGTTGGAATTTTGAGGATAAAAGGGGGCGTACACAAGAATTTCAGTGACATTTTCAACAGCTTCGATTGACGAAGCGCTCGTGTTGTTTTTTGTAGAGACGGTTGTTGCTGACTCATTCGATTCGGCTGTCTGATTTTGATTCAGGTTGACCGGAAGGCTCGATGCATCCAGGACTTCCATTGCGTTGTTTTTGGTTTCGTCTTGCAAACTGGGTGTTTCAGTATCATTTCCGCGGGCTACGGAAGCAGAGTTAGTTCCACTGGTCTCTATAGAACCTGTGTTGCTTTCAAATGGTGCCTTTGTGGTTACTTGAAGTGTGAAATTCGAGGGTGAGGCTGCTGTGGACTCATCAATTTCCTCCGCGTGAATGATTTCTTGGACTTTATCAGGTACAAAAGTCAAATTTTCCTCTTCATCAATATTTTCCTCGTTGTTGAATACTGTGTCTACTGGATAAACGAATGAAATTGTCTCGTTGCTGTCAAGAGCGTCAGTGACACTTGCAGTAATGTTTTGTGATGCCACCTCGGGTAGGTAAAGAGTCTCGAGTGCCTCGCCTGTGGTTTCGCACAATGTTTCAATTATACGTTTTTGACTGTTTGTAGCTTCTTCTGGTCGAATGGCACCACTGATATCAATGGCTCCCTGAGATTCTCTGTAGGTATTGAAGTTCATTCGAAGAGACAAGGGGAGTTCACTGAATGCCGCGAATTCGAACTGATTGTCGGACATTTCATTCAAAAAGGTAATATATTCAGGATCCAAGTTCAATTGATTATTTCCAGAAATATCTGCTGCTAACAGAGCCGCGACGCATTTTTCTTGATCGCTGTTACTGTTGGTACTCGTCTGGGCTTGGACAGACGACAAGAGCAGTGCACATGCCAGCGACAGAATGGCCAGTCGCAGCCAGCTAGGTAGTTCTCGTGCTTTCGTCATTTCTTATTGAGCAGAGTTCTGAAAATATAGTTTCAATACGTAGCTGAGAGCTTTCTTGCTACTACTAGTCTAGTAGTAGACGATGAATGAGTGATCTTGCCTAAAACTGTCTTTTGTCTATTTTGTGAGTTGGATTTCAAAATTTCACTCCATACCAGGATGATAGGAGTAGGGTTATCGGACGTTAGAGCAAAATTAAAGTCTTGTAGAGTTTTCACTGGCTTATGAAACCTTTCGTTTAGTTTCAAGCAGAAGTAGACTTAGGTGAGTAAATAGTCTGACATGTCTATGCCTAGTGGAACTGCCTGTAGGACGACAAGGAGGTGTTCAAGGCAACTTGAGTAGACACAATGAACGTCAATCCGCCATGGTAACAAGACGCTATTTTGAACACTAACGATCCGGCAGTGGAACCTTCGCTACTGACTCGTTAGATAAAGGTGCGTTTGGACCAGGTGGCGGCGATTGAAGCATTCCCCATGAGGTACCTACTAGCTAGTAGTACTATCACCCAAACACCTACTGCGAGTACTACAATGGTACTAGTAGCTACTAATACTATTCGGTACATGTAATTTTAACAACAGGAAATACGACAGGAGCTTCTATTTTGCGAAAACTTTCAGTGCCTCTGGCTAGTACTAATAGCTACGGGTACCACTGTAGTACAGTAGGTTTTAGAGTACTAGTAGTGGTAAAACTACTAGACTTTTCTTTTCTGACGTAGTGCATGAGACTAACCGGAGTCACTGATGGAGCCGGGAGCCCCATACCAGTAGTACGTAGAGTAGACTCCTTCTCTGCTACGGTAGTAGCCAGTAGTCTACTAGAGTACCGTAAAATATCAGAGGAAACGAATGGAAGAAAAAAAATCAGTCAGCGAAGAATCAGAGAAATAAATACCAGGTACACTCCAACTGTACCAGATTCGGAAAGACACTCCTTCGTTCCACGTTGTCTTCTTCATACGACCCACTAGCTAGCTAGTAGCTAGTCTACTACTACTGCCAGTAATAGACTACTAACAATAATGTTGTAACCATTATTCATAGTAAAGTCAACCGAACGATCTGCAGTCCATGCAACAACAAAAATTCAAGATTATATTACCAGTAAACGCTGACCTCAAATATCTTGCGATTAACAATTCTTGGAGGTTTTCATCAGAGCATTTAACTACTGAACGAACATTGGCGCTTGCGATAATCAGTTTTCCCCCCTCTACCGTGCCCTGCAAGTCTAGTAACATTGTTCAAAGATGCCCACTTATCCCAAGCTTTCTCTGCTGGTTCTGTTGGCAGGCCAGGCCAATGCCTTTCAGTCCGCAGCTGTTGCTGATCGATCTGCCGGAATATCATTTCAGAAAATGCCCTCGATGCGCTTATTGTCAGCCTTGCAAACGGACGAACAAATTGCATCCAAGAAGGAAAAAACACCAGATCGCAATTTTTCCCAACTGAGTTCAATTTTAAACCAGGTGATTTACCAAGAGAACGAAAGCAAAAAGAGCTTGTATAACAATAATACTGAAATTGTGACCACCAGTAGCATGCAAAACGATAATGCCTCAACGGACGCCTCGGATGCTATGGGCGGTCTCTTTTGGAGAGCCGTTGTGGTCGCCTTGTGTGCTCTGTGGGCTTCGAATTTTCCTGTTGCTAAATTAATCATGTCGGAACCTGGAGTGGATTCGTCCCTTTATGCTGTTACGCGGTTTGGAGTTGCAGCTTTAGCCTTATTGCCAGGAGCAATTGCTTCGTCCAGAACTGCAAAAATGGATTGGGAAACAATCAAGGGGTCACTTATCTGTGGCTCCTTTGTGGCAATTGGATATTTGGGACAAACGCTCGGACTGTTAACAACAACGGCCTCCAAATCTTGCGTGATTTGTTCCCTGCACTGCGTCTTTGTGGCAATTGTAGCCGAAGCTATGCGGGTCAACAAGGCCAAAGAAGTCATGATTGGCAGGACAGATTTTGATTTTATGCGACTGGTACCCGCTGCTGTTGCCGTTGCAGGTGTCGCCGTAGTAGAGCTGAAAGGAGCCGCGGGTGGGCCAAACATTGGCGACTTGCTGTCTTTTGCGCAGCCCATTGGATTCGGACTCGGATATCTTATCTTGGAAGAGCTTATGGCAAAGCGACCCGACGCTGCTATTGCTGTGTCTTTCATCAAATTATCCGTCGTCGCACTGGCATCACTTGCCATGTTTGAATTGACACCACTGATCCAGAACGGTGCTGATAATTGGGCATTTACGATTCCCGACTTTGACCCGATTTTTGCTTCACCAAAGGCCTTGTCAGGGATTGCCTACACTGGACTGGTGACAACGGCCCTGGCATTGTGGGTTGAGTCCAGAGCTTTCGCCCGTGTCCCTGCCACAGATGCTTCGTTGATTCTGACGACAGAACCTTTGTTTGCGGCAGGGATGGGTGCTCTCGCTCTGGGTGAAACCTTTGGCGTGTCAGACTACGTCGGAGCATCACTCATTATTGGAGCCTGTGTCATGGCAACCTTGATCGATAATGAAAATCGAGAGGCAGACTGTGAACCAGGTGATATATCTTGCGAGCCAACTCGAAACTTTCCTTTTGGAAGTCAATAAGCGAATAGCGATTGTTACTTTTTCAACACATACATTATTGAAAGCGGACTTATCGTCCACAGCAATATATCGCCACCGCACTGGCTCGTCCAGGCAAACCTATTTTCACACCAGTCACAAAATGATGCACTAGACTAGTTTACTCATAAACCTTTACCAACAACAACCAATTTTGAATCGCGAAACGCAACCACATTGATCGTTCGATGTAAACCATACAATACGTGACGCAAACGTGATAATGAAAAAATTAAGGAATCGAAGCGTTTTTCTTATTGCTGTTGTGCTAAAATACAACTTGTTGAAGATAGCGTCAATTTTCCCGGCGCATCTGCATCCTGTGTTAGCTTTGAAAAAGTATATTTGTTGTTATCTGTTGCAATGGCTTTGAAATCCAAGGTTTCGCCTCCTTGTTAGGTTGAAACAGTCCGAGTGCAAGCGCGGTATCCCATGCCAAGCACGAGAAGCGATCCGAGTGATGACGGATGCCATGCATTTGCTTGAGAAGATTGCGAAAAATGTTGCTTTGTTCCTCTCATTCTACACAGGCCGCTGTGGGCATAATACTTGGTACTGCTCAGCGGTAGGAGGCTCCGCAAAGCCTGCAAACAAGGATCTTCCAGCTTGAATGTCAGCAAGTTCTTGAAAGTACTGGTCATCACATTTCGACGGTTCTGGATCGACCCAATGCACGTCACAAAATCCTCCAAAGTAATTGCTCCATCGCCAACCCCAGTGATTTCCCGCTTTGACAGTCTCAATGCTAAACGGTGGATCTAGCTCGCTTGCGTACAGTTGCTGCTCAATGCGCGCGTGATAATCGGGTGAGTCAGGTGACAAGTGAACCATAAGTGGATATACAGATGACTCCCAGGTGGACTGTTTCATGATCTGGAGTCGAGCTCTCATTACTGTCGGAGCATCTTGAACACGCTGAATCTGACTGGCACCGTAAACAGCTCGATCACAAAGTCCCATTCCTTGTAGCGCTAAAAAGTCACCAGGTTTGACGTCGTATCTGAGATCTCCCGTCACTCGAGTCCTGTTCACACCCAGCCATTGCAGCTTTGGTAATTTAGCAAAGTCTTTCAACGTTCCCTCAACTAGAGTGCATCCGGATATGTCAATAATAATAAAATTATAAAAGAGGTCACTTGGACGCGTGTTACCGTTATTGTCGTTTCGCAACAAAAGATCTTTGACATTGCCTTCTAGATATCGATTGTTGGTGCATCTCAAGTCGCATAAATGTACCAGCGATGCCAAATCGGACAAATTCCAGTGTAAGTCTTCATTGCCGTGCAAATTCAAATGTCGAAGATTCTGCCAGTGTGACATTAAGTTTTGAATATCGCAGCACCGAAGCAAGCTGGGCATTGTGTGAAGGCACTCAAAATGATGAATGTTATGGAATCGATTAAGAATGTTGTCCCTGTCATCGCCGTCATGTTCGACCGATGCAGATAACACGAAGGATACCTGCGACGTCTGATCAACCTTCAACGCCTTCAACTTCGGGAGACATTTTAACAAGCACTCAAGTGATCTTTGAGATTTGGTGTGAATTTGTTCTTCCACTGGTGTTTCCGCTGCTGCTTCATTCCAGGAGGATGCAACCCGTCTCATGTGGAGCACTTCCCTCCAACTGAGGAATGTGAAAATATGGCTCAGGGTGTCTCCATGCCAAACTTGGTCGGCAAAATTTGGCATTGTCAATCACTTATTTGAGGCTTGCTTTCTAGCTAGGGCATCTCTCGGCGCCATGTCACCAATTTGGTAGAGACAGAATACTTTAAAGAGAAAGTATGTGGTGTATGTGATGTTGTACAGTAGTAGACACTGGGTACAGTAGACTTGTCTAGCTATTAGCTACTTGTTAGTTACAGAGTGGTACGTACTACAGTAGCTACGTTGTACTACTAGCTACTCGGATTAGCTAGTAGTAGTAGTAGTCTAGTAGTAGCTGTTCGGAGAAGTGCAATAGAGGGATGGCAGATCGACGAGGTAGCGATTCTCGGAGACGCAGAGCTGCTCAACAATTGATCGCCTGCTTGAAAAACCAAACAACAACTCACACTGGCTCGCTATTGCAATGGTGAGCGAGAAAGTACGCTTCAAAAATTTGATTAGCAAAACGATGGATGACGACAATGATGTGCGTCATAACAACAGCAACAACAACTATATGAAATGGATCACGGAAGGACGGCGGACAGCAAACGAAGGCTTTGATCGTGAAATGACGGCTGAAAAGAAGAATACGAACGCTTGACCAAAGATGATAGTACTGTTTTATGAGCCGATAAGCGCTTAAGGCACTTCTTACTTTCCTGTACACAACAGGAAGAAAATTTCATTTGAATGCCGACAAGGATATCCCGTTCGTCAGTTCATCAATCAAGTAAGCTCCAGGAAATTAGGAACCCATGCTTCTTCTCACTCATCTTCCCTGTACCGGAAAGCAGTCCAGCTTACGTTTTACAAGGTGGGGACAAGAATGGAGCATTTCAAGGAACCAATCGAATGGACATGTTTGTGGGCTTTTGGTTCGCGTGCTACATTGCTTGCATCTTTGTGACAAGGTGAAATTGCAGGGTAGCTTGGACCGCGGCACACCGTTCACTGGAAAAGCGATCGAAAATTGTGAACGTTTGAAGCAGCAAACAGGAGATAACACTTTCCCCTTTTATCATACTGGAGCGTAGCGATCGATTATTTCTCCGGATTCCAACCTGGCCCAAGAATTCCATTCCGTGGTCACTGATTGCTGTGTTACATTTCGGCGAAGAAAAACTTGGTAGATTCGCGCCCCACGGTCCCATCCTCTATTGTATCCACCATACCCTGAATGACGACCAAAACACAACGCCAGCATCTGTCTAGAACTGCTTGGCATTGGTTCCAGTCCAGTCCGGTTTACACGGCAGCAATAGTCATTGCCGTGGTTATGTCCAACACCCAGCCACATCACGTTTCCTGCCTGCTGTAGTGTGTGAACAATGCCAGGATCTTTTGAAACTGAATCCACTGGATCTTTTTGCATTCCATGACACAAACTCCCGTCGTACGCAAAGTCATATGTTGGAATGTGCTGAAAAGCGGCAGCTGCGGCAGTATCATTTCGATATATCCGACGAAACCAATCGATTTGGTTCTGTTGGAGTTGCTGGGGCAGCGATCCGCCTCCGCTATCCAAAAAGATGAGTTGCATAGCAACCAAGCCATTTGGCTCTGGCCTGGTTCTTTCCGCATGATTTTCCCAAGCCGAAGGATAATGGACGTCCAGGGCATAATTAGAGCTTCCAAACACAGTCTTAGGACCGGCCTGCGTAAGAGACAGCGGAAACCCTTGATCGACAGCCAGCAATTCAGCTCGACTCGTTTCGGCAGGCTCTTTGATAATGGTGCCATTTGGTAGGCGAATCTCAAAGGCCTGATCATCGTGATTTCCGAAAATGAGACACCAAGGAATGCCAAACCGTGACAGATGTTGACCTAGCAAAGAGTAGTAGCTTGTTGCATTCAACCGAACATCATTTGCAGTTAGCTGATCTCCTGACAATACTATCAAATCTGGCTTTTCTTCTGGAATCACACAGTCCAATACTTCAAACGTCTTTCGGTCTTGTTCGGGTCCCCAGTCCGTCCAGGAAGCCTCTCCCAAATGGACTGCAATTAATTCCCGCTTGTTAGCGTTCACGATGAATCAAAAGATAAGGTGAAACCAAACGAAGAAGGACGAACTTACTATCGCCAAGCTGTAGAATTTTGAAGCTTGCTCCTTTTGTAATATTATCTATATGCTGACCAAGATGAAATTCTAAGCGCAAAGACGGCTCTCCTCGATCGTACCGTAGTCTTGACGGAGGCCTATGGCCGCTTTGAAGGCTGTGATAATCCTCCCGCAGGAAGAAGAACTTTACTCCTACCAACACAGCAGCAATTGCCTTGGCAAGACAGAGGATACGTTTGTTATCTTGCTGGTTTCGGTGTTGGCCTAGTATCCTCTTCGGGCCTGCAGGGATCATCTTTGCAGTTTATTTTAACCTCCTTGTAGCACTTAATAAGATAGATATTCTTGAGACTTCAGAGCGAGTTGTTACGTAATAATATCATGTATGGAATATTGAGTACTCCTACACTCGTTGTACAAGTTACAAGTTCTTTCAACCAAGAACACTAGAATCTTCTCCCTCAATTTTTGAGATTTGTGAGAGTTAAAAGCGAAACATTACCGTATAAATTATTACTAGCCAGTCTAGTAGTAGTAGTCTAGCTACTACTAGTAGCTACGTAGTCTACTCTAGTAGCTAGTAGTAGTACTACTAGCTAGACCAACTAGCTAGTAGTAGTAGAAAAATTTGAATCGTTCCTTTGTATGGAGATAGGGTTTTCGACTTCTTTGAAATAATGAAAGTGAGTGGTGAGTGCTTTCTGTAGGTATGACAGTGTGCCGTAGTCTTCCTCATCAATCCAAGTGGAAGGAAGTGTAGGAGTTGTTTTACTTTTCAAATCAGAGACTTGGATCTTTCGCCAATTGCACGGATCTGAAAACATACATTCATCCTCTCCGCCCAGAAGCGAGCTACGTATCAGACTGATGTGTGTGTCCCGAAGGAGGTCTCCCTCTTTCACCTCCTATAGTCTTGCATAAAAACCGGACGAAGAATCACCAATATTGGAGAATATTGGAGAGTCTCTCAATAACTCGTGGTCTGCAATTGACATTGTCACATCCGAACCATTGGAAATTATTAGAGTAACCGAAAACACGACATGACGAAAGCTGGATTCGTTTGGAGGACGTAAAAGAGAACGTCCAAGTCGTCCAAGTAGGGAATCAAGGTAGTCATAAATTCAGTGCACCAGGCATCTTCCTGTTGATTTACCGTGGACTGTTGCGCATGATACTGCTCGAGAACATATTGGCGAAGTCCTGTCCGATTGAGCTTTAGGAAAAAATCCAACTGGACGTCTTGTCCCCCTGTGGCTCGTGTAAACAGGTGTTCCAGTGAAATATTATTGCCAGATGCAAGCACATCCACTAGAGCTTGCCGTCCTTTTTTGTAACTTGGCGTAGCTAACTGACCCGAAAAGACTTGCATTTCCAAATGGCGCAATGTAATGTTGTGCTTCAGAGCACTTGCAATCCCCGTAACGGCATCATCATCCATTCCTTGACAGTTTTCTAGCGATAAGTGAGTAAGACTATCATTGACGGTAAGCATTTCACTGATGGCTCTCCAGCCTCGTCGTCCCATATCCAAAATATTACAAAGTTGGAGTTGTTTTAGAGTAGGTACCGACGCAGTGGATTTTGGTATCAGAGCATGACAAAGTACATGCATAGAATCATCGTCCAGTCCTATCATTTTATCCAGTCGCAGACATTCAAGCGCCCCACAATTCTCTTGTTGTTGATCCTGTACCCCTCTTTTGAACAATTGAGCCAATTCTGTCCACCCAGAAAAGGAGACTTCCACTTCCGCCAGAGATATGTTTCGAATGGACGTGTTTGTTCGTAGCGTTTGTAGCATTCTTTCTTCATCCAAGAGCTGGAGACTCGATAATTCCAAAAGTTGCAAGGTGTTGGATTCACAAATACCTTGTAATCGAGCTTGCCGACCAATATCATCTTGGTTGTGTTGACGACGTTGTGAACTCCGTAGTCGTCGGTGTAGTTGTTGTCTTTGTACTGCCATGTGAATTCTCGCTTGGCGTAAATTGGGCAATATCGCTAGACCCTGGAATAAAGTTTCAAGATCCAGTCCTTCTCCCATACGAAGCTGAGAAAATGTCACCTCTTGCAGGGCCGGACAGTGACGAAAGGCCTCCAACAAAATCTGATTGTTCGTTTGATGTTGATCGGCTCCACGGGTCAAGCTTGAGATGCTCGCATCAAAGTCATTCTCAACAATAACAGAATTGTCGGGAACTTCAAGTTCCACAAACCGTAATATTAATATTTGAAGGTTCGTGGCCTGCCGCAATAGTAGTTGAAACTGAGTGACGGGAAGGGCAATGCCATTGAAATCCATGCCTTCTCTAATCTCAAGCGTGATAAGCTCTGGAAGTCTACTAATGACATTCAAGAATTGCCATTCCATTCTCTCCTCCTCCTCCTCCTCATCATCATTATCGTCATTTCGTTGCTCTATCATTTCAGAAATCGTTAAGAAAAAATCCCCTGACACTGAGACATGTTGTATTGTCGTATTTTGCCGCAATGCGTCAAGAAAGGCGGCAATGTTTGCAGAGGGATTACTGTTGAACCAATCCGTGAGATAGCCATCTTCCAATTCCAAACGATTTACACAGCCACCATCGTCACCATCGTCACCACTACTAATATTGTCGTTTTGAAGCTCCCGAATGATTTTACGGACGGCTTGACCGACATCGTCGACGAGAAGATCGTCGTCCTCGTCCCGGCAGTAGCGGTGTTGGTGTTGGTCGTCGATGATCAAAAGGTCTTGCGGACCGTTGACGTCCGTGCTATTGTCATTCACATTGACTTCAATATTCTGCATGAATAGCTTTAATAATAATAATAATAATATGTACAAGCAAGGCCAGTTTTGAACTTCGTCGCTGCTCTCTCGTAAACACTCTTGGCCTTAGCGTCCTAGCGTAGACCAGGTACACAGCACGGGTAATTTTGAATATTTTGAGGAAGTCACGTGGTGCCGCCAGCTGCAGCGTGTCCGCCAGCGATGTAGCAGTACACGCGTACTTTTACTTCGAACTCGAATTCACAGCTTGCCGTACTCTGTAGCTCCTACGAAAACAATACAAAATAAAAGTATGAGAAGTAAAAGTGCATGTTGTCGCAACGAGTGCTGGTATTCTACTACTACTACTAGTAGAGTACTACTAGCTAGTACTACTAGCTAGTACCTGGTAGTACTAGTACTCTAGTACTACTACTACTACTACTACTACTACTACTACTACTACTACTACTACTATTACTAGTACTACTAGCTACTACTACTAGAGTAGCTACTACTAGTAGTAGTAGTAGTAGCTACTACTAACTACTACTACTACTACTACTACTACTACTACTACTACTACTACTACTACTACTACTACTACTACTACTACTACTACTACTACTACTACTACTACTACTACTACTACTAC
>Ga0100402_1000272_pt1 | contig 61152 bp, 43 predicted proteins | sample CryGeyme20150102_FD_80419 | JGI IMG/M metagenome (GOLD analysis project Ga0100402, IMG submission 80419) | Groundwater microbial communities from Crystal Geyser aquifers in Utah, USA - Crystal Geyser metaG 2015-0102 | ecosystem: Environmental > Aquatic > Deep subsurface > Groundwater | place... | reverse complement strand
GGGTGTCCTCCGGGGGGGGGGGGGGGTGTGGTGTGTTGTGCCCTTAATTTGTTGTTGCTTTTTTTTTTTTGTTTTGTTTACCTGTCTACTGCAGTACGTCAAGACTCAAGACTAGACCGCCCTCCACTAGTAGTCCGCTACTAGTACCTTGTGCTTGTTGAGAGCTCATCCATCCTCTGTCGCGAACGAATTGTACTCTACTAGCTAGTAGTAACAGTATTTAGTAGACTAGTAGCTAGCTAATTATAGTATAAACTGATGTTATTTGTACGTTGTACCTGGTACTTTTATTGCTTGTCCCGGTGACTGATGTGCAGGGTTTCTACCAGAACAAATGACTCTTTTGTAAACATGATGTAAAAACATAAGTCGACATTAAATGACATATGCCAGTTTGAATAAAATGACTCCATGAAAAGACATACTAGTACCCCCAAGTTGTACTACCGTTCTAGTAGTACTTCATGCACTGGCCAAAAACATTGTTCAAGGGAAAAATAATCATCTTTTTATTAATTTTTTGAATAATAAAACCAATCAACAACTTGTTCTTGTTTGGTCCTTAATAATAATATCTCTTTCCAAAGCTTTGCAAGTGAATTTATTTTTTAATTTATTAGGAAGCTATACGGGAGAAAAAAATGACAGCCACATCTTCACCACAGAGGAACCAAAAAGATCCAAGTGGTATGGAGGAAGCAGTTGTAGCTATTATTCCTTGTACGCCAATGAAAGACAGCAAAACAACTGCCACTACCACCACCAAATCATCTACTTTTCCATCAGCTTCCCATTGTACAACATCGTCGCCGTCACCATCATCATCGTCGCCATCATCTCCTTCTCCATCAACACGAAGGAGGATTTCACAGAACGAAAAAACTCCATCTCATGAAACGAATAATTGTGATAATCATTCTCCTACACAGCATGGACAACACACAGACGACAGCCGTCAAAGAAGGGACAGAGAAAGTAGCATTGAAAGTAGTAGTCGTAGTAGTAGCCGAAAGAGCAACCACCAACACCACAAAGGAAAAGCAGTAACATCATCAACATCAACATCACGTAAAAATTCTCAAAATAGCAGCAGTGAGAGAACAACGTCTAAAACCACTACGTCACTAGCATCACCATCACCATCACCATCACCAGTAGTAGTACAAAATTGTGTATCCAAAAATTATAATTTGCAACAACAATCACCAACACCGCAACTCTTACTACCGTATCAATTGGGAGGTATTGATCCTGTTGGATCTCGACAAGAAAATAATTATGATCATGATGATAGTGATGGTGATAGTGATGGTGATGGTGATGACAACGACGAGACGGATCAGCCAGTGCCGGTGCAGAAGAAACAAAACGACACGGGGCAGGAGGAGGAGGACGACGACGCCGATGATGACGACGACGAGGGTAAAAATGATCAAGACGTGAAAGAAAATGGATTCACAAAAAATTCTATTAATGGTTCCAAGGATAATAATGCACAATACAATTCCATTTCCTTTTTGAATCAACAACAACAACAACAACAACAACAACAACAACAACAAGCAAAACATCAACATGATTCTGTACTTGACATTGCTATCCATGAAGGTCATTCGGATCACCAGTTGCTCTTGATACAAGCTCAACAACAGCAACAGCAGCAAGTAATAATGCAACAACAACAACAGCAACAAGGAGTAATACAACAACAATTGCAAGAATTGAAAGAAAAACAGGAGCAATTTGGTACCATTCAACAAGAAATGTTACACGACAAGCAATTGCAAACCCAAATGATTCGAAAGTTACAGGACTTGGTAGCACGGCTTGCAGAGGAATTAAAAACGGAACAAAAGGAACGGCATCAATTGCAAGGACAGTTGGATTCCTTATTATCAGCTACTGCTACAACGACTGGACCAGGAGTGGTTGCTTCATCTATCATACCAACACCAACACCTGGAGCAGTACGACCAACGCCTGGAGCAGTACCAGTCACAGCTGCATTCATAGATCCAATCACCAGCACTACCACATCGAAAGCAACGAAGGAACAAGTTGAGGAACAAGACGAACTCATTCTCCATCGTCTGGCGGACTTTGAAAATGACAATCCAAAATATGCGTCCCATTGTAAGAATGAAATCCTAGTAGAGGAACGAACAGAATCAGAAATTAAGTCTCCTGCTTTGTCACAACAAGCCGAAGCCAACGATCAGGTGTGGACTTGTCCATTCTGTGAATTTGTTCATGAACACGAAATGGCTCGTACGATGCAATTCTGTGGAATTTGTGGAAGGGAAAGGAATTCGACGACGATGGCGATGACGACGACGATGGCGGTGGCGAATGGAACCATCAATACAAAACCAGCACCAAAGGAATCAAGCTTGTCGACTGCCACTACGCAATCCGTATCACATTTGCACCGGAATGATGATTGTGACGCATCGCCCAAAGATTCTGCACCAAAGAAACCGCGACGCCTAAAACGGCGTTCCAAATCGTCCTCAGATTTGCTTTCTCGGACTAGAGAAAGAGGACGTAATCGCTCACAAAAGAATGTGCCAACTCGATCACAAACGTACAGTACAGGAAGTAACGATGATAAGGGTTTGTCCAAAACTATTCACGGAGTATCGTCGTGCGAAACCAGCAAAAATAGGAACAGCAAGCAAGAGGAAAGTGCCGCCCTTTTTATCAAATCGTTGGATGGAGATGAATTATACGATATCGACATGCTCAACAGTCAGCTCTCCACATTCGAAAATTCCCCAGCAGTGGCATTTGCAGGTTCCGTGCCTACCAAATCTGCCCCAAAGACACCCAAAGTTAATAAGAAAAAAAATAGCAAATTACGACGGTGCAAATCGGAACTGGACGAACCTGGCACTAATCATCCATCTATCCCGTCTTTGGGCATGGGGCCGGCTAGTCCCGGTAGAGACGCTGCTGCTGCTGATGCTGCTGCTACCGCTGCTGTTCACTTTACTAAGCCATCGTCTGTACGGCACGCCATTCCCAGAAGGGCAAAGTCGACTTCCACAGACCATCTCGCGCTGCATCAACAACTCCAACGCACGTCGGACACAGCTACAGATCTGCCTCCAGCGGTCAGTGCTGCCAAGCGCGGTATACTAGGTGCTGCTGTGAGCGCCCTTCACAAATCCCCTAAAAAGGCAATGTCGGCACTCAAAATTGCCAAAGGTGCCGTTCCAATCGGACTAATGATGGGAGGAGCAGGAAACAACAAACAAAAGGGAATGCTGTTGATCGATGCCAACAGCGACGATAATAACGAGGAAACGAGCAGTGACGAATTCGTGCCTTCGACGCCCGTCAAACGATCCTTGGAAAATCGCGCCAATAACGCATTTCTAATGAGTCGAAGCCCCGGCGGCGCCGCCTCTTTGAGCAGCAAGAAGGGATGGAAGAAATGGTTGAATGGAACATCGCCTAGTAAAGACAAGGAAACTTCTGAAGATTTATTAGATGTCGACATTGATGATACCGCCAGAGATATCGATGATGATACAGCTGTTGTCGATAATAGTAATGATGATATTGATGAGGAAACGGAGGATGATGAATTTGGAGGCACGGCGCAAGGCAAGCCACGCCGTCGACACGACAGAGCTAGGGAATTCTCTCGGGATAAAAGGGCGAATTCTGCGCAGAGAGAAGAAAGTCGTAGCAATCGGCGTTCGGTGGAACGAAACAGTAACTCCTCAAGCCGACGAAAGAGAAGGACGAGGTCGCAAGAACCCCAAGACAAGCCGAAAGACGGAAATAAGAAAAACGATGAATTGACGAGTTCTAGCCACCACGGCAAGCCTCGGGACTGGAACAAACGCCGTAGCCAAGTTGGCTTAGTGCGACAACAGTCGGGTCTTAATCTCGGCAATGAATTGCTCTCGAAAGCAATTTCCCAAATGCCGAATGATCCGACAGCGCATGTTCGCAAGGATATAAAGGAGAAATGGGTAAGACACGATCAGCTGGTAGATGCACAGGTGAAAGCTGATAAATTGAAGCAACGCTTTCAGGGCCTTAGAAAGAGCGTGGCTGCTCGAGCTCCTCCCCCTGCTGTCGAGAAACCTGCGCCAAATTTGGAGCAAAACACTTCAGCTGATGTTTCCGAATCAACAGATGGTTGCTCAATTTATCTAGAGAAGAGCATTGGTGACATTTCCGAGATTACAAGCCACACGTAGAATGATTCATAACACATTTACTTTCTTCTTTAGCCTCTAAGAGGAACCCTAACCCTAAATCAAGTATGGGCAGCTATAACCTGATATTTTAGTTTACTTTTTTTAAGCACCCTTATTTTATGAAATGAGGATTTTGCGATGCTAGATTCTTTTTGCTGACCACTGCAAACCATCAGATGACATGTCCGACAAATCTTCCTGATCCGAAGCGAGTTCCAACTCGGCGCCAGGTTCGTTCGAAAAATCAGGGTGAATGAATGGTTCGTTGGTCGGTTCTGCTAGTCCTTCTCTCATAATGGAGGCGCCCTGCAATCGCTTATTCATCTTGCTCATCTTCGCTGCCTTCTTTCGCAATGTCTCCATGTTCTCTTGTTCCCTCCATTGTTGCTTGAGATCTCCACGTACAGCATGAATGGGGTCCTCTGGCATGTGGGCCAGCGCTATTTTCAGTTGAGGATTATTCGTTTGCATTGAACCGCGTCTTCCCCGAGCCCGCGCCCGTCCAGCTGAAGTGCGTGGGTTATGAGCGCTGGAGTTTAAAACGGTATTGTCTTCTTCTCTTGCGGCGACTGTTCCTGGAAGAGGTTCGGGGACTGCTGTTTGTACGTGGCCAAGAGAGGCGCGCCGTATCCGTGCGGGCGCAACTGCAGGTGCGGGTGCCGGCGTAGTTTCCTTCTTGTTCTCTTCACCTCCACAATCTAAATCGGGCATGCACTGCGGTATAGCTTGCGGTGCCGAAACACTTACAGATGCTCTGCGCAGCCGCTGTCGAGGCGTCATATATTTACCGGGAGTTGTCAGCTCTGATTTTGCCAGCACTCGGGGTTCTCTGTGTGATGTGGGTCGACGAGGCATCCGTTTGCGTGTTGGAGTGAGAGTCGGGTCAAGGATTCCGTCACCATCCTCTCCTTCGTCAATATCAATATCATTGTAGTAGTCCACAACAACATCCTTCGATTTTGGTGCTTTCGGCGCATTTTTGTCCAATGACGCTCGGTGGCGTCCAACTGTCTTTGCAATATTGCTCGAAGATGTTTTCCGGCAGCGTTCCTGAGGTTCACAAGATGATCCACGCGGTCGGCGTACTGGAGGCTTAGTCTCATCAGATGCACGTCCTTGCGGTTCACAAGAGGATCCTCGCGGACGGCGGGCTAGAGATTTGGTCTCGCGAACATCAGACATGAAATCTCTTAGCAATGCCGGTTGCTCCTTAAAATTGGCTCCAGTTATACTTCCAGATTCATTTTGCTCGCTATCTGAGTCACTCAACCGAACCGCATTCCCTTTATCGTTTGAAAAGATCTCTGCAGACTTTTTCGCAATGCTCTCGAGACCGGTTGATTTCGCCACACTGTTCAGACCACTCAATAACCGAGACGACGCAGCTTTCATAATGGAAGGCCGTGCACCAGAAGAAGCGGTAGCAAGATTAGGTCGACCAGCAGAGACAGCTGTAGCAAGACTAGGTCGGCCATCTGTTAGTCGGGGTCTAGGAGGCCCATGATCTGATTGGGATTGTAACGATTCGTCTAGATCTCCTACAAGGTTGCTCTGCTTCAGTTGCTCCAGATATTCCGTTGTGCTTGATTTCGCACGCCTAGGGATTGCCTGGCGTATACTGGGTCGACTCTTAGGGGATGGCATCGAAACGTGATCCATCTTGCGCGGTGTGTTGGGCACATGAATTGTATTAGCTCGCGGTACAGAACCCTTCTTTTTTCTCGATCGTGGCGTCGAAGTGTCCAACGATTTTTTGCTGCCAACGTCTGATTGACAGCGCCGAATCGATTTCTTTTTTGGTGGTTGGGAAGGCGTTTGCGGATGCTCCGCCTTGTGGAAAGTGTCGAATTGTTTATTGAGGGCATCCAGAGCAGCAAGATTCATACTTTTTCTACTTTCTTCGGTACCGTCAATACATCTTGCAACCAACATGTCGTCATTTCCCGGTTTATCCCAGCTTGCACTAGTGGGATTTGGAATTCTGCCCTTTCGTTTAGAGCTAGGTGTCCTTGAAGAACTATCTTTGGAACGAACTCGTCGCAAGCTTCCCGTAGAAACAGGACGAGTTCGAGACTGTTTCTCCGGTACTGGCGAACGATGATTCCTCGCCTTTCGCGGGTTGTTGCTGGGTGATACCTCCGACAAATTGGGTCTTGTTGCCTTTGCTGGACGGGCCGTTCCACACATTCCACAAAATTGTAATTCTTCTTCGTCGTGTTTTTCTTTGCAGATGAGGCAAACCCAAATAATATTCGGGTTGTAACTGCAGGGGGCTGCTGCAACGCTGCCAGAGGCCAAAGCCTTGTTATTGCATTCTTCTTCTTTTTCGTTATCAGACAAATTATGATGGTGGCCATCTCTAGACGAAGTTTCTGTATTGAAATTTGCTTCTGCCGAGAATTTAGCAGCCGCTTCAGCATCTACTTTAATGTCATTTTTTGGAATTGTCCGGACGTCGATAGATTTATCAAAGGGAAAACCAAAATGACATGTTAAAGAAGGAATCATCAAATCCAACCTGGTCAAAACCATCCACTTTTTCTTCCAGGTGTGTTAATTAAATGGATAAATAATTAGCATGGGCGGTACTGGTACATGTAATATTATTATTACCTGGTACCAGTTATCCGTTTATGAGTTGGCGCTACGGCTGTAGCTGCCATCATTGTTCTTAAGAATACCATGTACCCGAGTACTACGGTAGTTACGGTAGTAGACGTAGACTTTAGAATAGCCGATACTAGAGTACTGGTAGCAGTTTCGACATCCAGTGTGTTCACCAGTAGGATCGATTCTATCCAACTTTTCTCCAGTGAGATTTTTCACGATCTCAGGATTCGTTATCATTAACAAATCCAATTTTTTGAACTCTGTATGCACATCGCATGGTCGTGCCCTGTTGTCGACGGTGGTCAAGGAAAAACGAAATCAGCAAACAAAAATAATGAAACTTGTTCTTCACACAAAGACGCATCTACCTAAAACAAAAAAACAAAATATATCATACCCAGCCAAAGCATCAATACCACACACTTCAAGGCTAAAGATCAAACCATGATGAGAGAACGATCACCTCTAAGACGACCGCCTACGCGGCACAAGTCCATGTAAGGTTACACTAGTCGAATCGATTTTTGAATGCATGGTCGCGCGTTTTGTTCATCGAAAACTGATACCATTTCTCTTGCGCGACAGGGAAAAGACCGGAGCAATCCTGATGCGAGGATTAGTTGGCAGGGGACTGTCGTTCAATAAGAAGAGGACGAGTGGCGCACAAAAAGCAAACGATTTTCAGAACATCTTTGGCTCCGACATTGTCTCCACAGAATCTATATTGAGTCATATTGACGGAGTTAAAAAGAATCCCAATATTACCAAGCTGGAACTCGAAGATCTTGTCACAAGCTGTCACCACCAGTCTATGCTGCCAAACATAAAATTGTTGTTGACAAGCGATGATCGGCCCTGGGAGTCCCTGAAATTCGTTGACGGGATTCCATTCACAGACTTTGAATGGTTTCAGGCACTGAAAGAAGACCTTTTGCAAGACTATGGGCTGTCCAGCAACCAAAGTAATGCAGCGTTGCAAAAACTCTTACAAGACAAGCCAGACTTGTTGTCCGTTCAAGCTAATGTTCAGTTTAGCTCCACGACATTGGCCAGAGACATGCGCACGATTTTGAAGTCACTACTAGAAGATTCTAACCTCAAAGGAGTGACTTTTTCAGGGGCACTCTTTGCAGTTGCATATCAAGATATCCCTAAACGTCTCTCGCATCTTTTAGAGTCTTGCGATAACGAAAAGCGGTCGTTGACAGAAGAGGTGATCGTTCATGCTACCTTCGGACGCAGCGTTACAGGAGAAGCAATGAACGACGACAAGAAACTTCTCCAAGCGTGCATCAAGGTATTGAAAACAGGAAAGGCAGTTTCCATTAGTAGACGCCCCGATCTACAGCGATGTGTTACCGCTCCCGCGATTTCTCGTACGCTTTCTCGTTCCAACAGTCCGAGGTTAGGTACTGCACGCGTTGCTGGTGGACTGTCTCGATCTGTAACCAGAAAAGGTGTGTTGTCCAACCAGACGTGGAATAAAGATCGATCTCCCACGGTCAAACAACGCGTCATTCGTACCGTCAGTTCAAGCAACGATGTACGCATGCACATGCGAATTTGCCGTGAACAATCACCCAGCAAGGTTACCGGGGATGTATTGACGTCAAAAGGCATACAGCAGCCACAACGTAAACTTGCGTTACCTCGAGTACCGTCTAGAACGTCCAGCATGTCCAAGCGATGTCTTCCTGGAAAAAGCAAGTCACTCAACGCTTTTAAGGACAGCAGTGGTCAACATCAATGCAGAAGCAGTGCGGCAGAAAGATTGGCCATGTTGAATGGTGATCACATCGTACCCAAGGGTTCTGATTCGAACCACTCATCTCTGTCGCGACTAGAAAGAACTAATTCTGGAGGAGTTAGAAGGCTCCCGGTCCGAACCTCCTCCAGACGGATTTCCAAGCAAAAAAGCAGCAGCAGTTTGTCAGAATCAGTATCCAAGGAGACTATCGCTGATACCACAACTGCGACAACTGTGAATGACAACGATTGTTCTATCGTCTCTCCAACAAAATCACTGGTTGGTGTCCCTACTTGCTGTGATCCTGCATCTACTACTATCACCAAGAACAAGGTTTCGAATCGCCGAAAAATTTACGTGGACTCCATGTCATTGGACAAGAAGCTTGTAGTCGTATGTATTGGTGATGACAGTGCTACTACCGCGACTGAAAGCGACTGCAGTCTAGACAACAATGTTGTTCGTTCCTTTGCTTGTGGTCCCGAATCTAATATTGATGATAATGTTGACGAGTGGTCAACTACAAGAGGAGGACATAATATTGATGATAATGTTGACGAGTGGTCAACTACAAGAGGAGGACATCATTCTCCTACGTCCTCCACAACCAGAGCCGCTTAACTAGACAAGAGTAATAGATTAATAAAAGATAAAAGAATGAAATAATATATTGAACCAACCGTACACTGCTAAATGCTAGAAATCACTATAAGTACTCCTAGTACGCAACGAGTTCTCCGTACCACTACCTGTTAGTCACTAGCTGTATATTAGCGTAATCAAGGTGAAGAGAAAACCGCCCAGGCGCTGAGGAGATGTATGATGAGAGATGAGAGTACAGCACCATGGTGGTTTCCATCAAAGGTGCTTTATCGAAGTGATTGTGCCATTTCACTTTTTTATTCACGGGATCTCATTGGTTTTCTGATCGCTCGTGATGATCTCATTTCGCTTTAAGTCTTTGAAAACAGTCCTCAACCTTAATATGCCATTTTGAGACGCTTGGGATAGATTTAGTACAAAACTGCATAGTCAAGGTACTCAGTATCATTAGTGAGAGTGACTTTTACAAGCGGTCTTCTCGTCACAAGTACAGGTTGGCAAAAACTCTAGAAGAAAGTAAGACTGCTTAACTCTGAAGCAGCAAGCAGCAAGCAGCAAGCAGCAACCATCCCTTCATTCCGTTCAAGTCCAAACCAAAACAGAACCAATTTTCTTGAAATACTACTCTTACAGTAATAACAACAATTATGAAATTATCTACGGCTCTTTTTACAGCTTGTCTGTTGTTGTCTCAACAACTTACCGTTGTTTGGGCTGAATATAAACCCTGTGAGGAAGGCAATGATTTGACATTGGAGCAAATTACCATCTTCCGTTCCAACATTCAAGCCGCCAAGGAGGCTGGCTGCGAGGATGCTGACAACTGGTTGAAAGAAACACAAAGCGAATACGATCGATTTGAAGCTGCTGCACAGGCGGCAGGTGAAGATACCGGTTCGGATCTTACCATTGGTGATGTCAATAATGGTGGTGATCCGGTAACTCTACCAGAAGATCCCGAATCAGACTTTTCGGATTACACCACACCAGGCAATTCGGGAAACACACCCGCAGACGACAATAGTAACCGTGGAGAAAATAATGGCGGAGGAAACGACCCAGACGGCGACGAAGAAGAAGTCGTCGTCGTCCCAGTCCCATGTACATCTACTGCCTGCTTGAAAGGAAATTCTGGTGGCGGCAGAGCCAATGGGAAGCGGCGTCTTCATCACCGACTGTTGTCGGCAACGGAAGGAGAGGAAGGACATTGCTCTTTGGATAACAATATGGTAGCTAGTCTTAGTTGTCCTAAAAACGATGGTGGTTCCGGTGGTGATCCTCATTTCAAGGTACGTCATGGCGTGTCTTAGCATTGTCGTTGCGGAGCATTGTAGGTTGTAGGTGTTGTTCTGTAACCTGTAACTGACCCAGCACGCTACCTACTTCAATACTCCTACAGAACTGGAAGGGAGAGTTTTTCGATTTCCACGGACAGTGTGATTTGGTTTTGTTGCAGAATCCCACATTCCGTGATCATTTGGGCATGGAAATTCACATCCGTACGACTGTTCGTTTCGACTACAGCTTTATTGAAGCCGCAGCTATTATGATCGGAAACGACATTCTCGAAGTTGGTGGTCATGGCAATTACATGATCAACGGTGTGCTCGGTACCAACGATGATGAAATGCCCTTTGAATTTGCCGGATTTCCTTTGGTCCTTCATGCGTCCAACAAGAACAAACACGTGTACGACATTCACGTCGGTCCCAATGGACAAATTGTTCAAATCAAGACTTTCAAAGATTGGCTTAGCATCGCTATTGACAATGCCACGGCCGAGTATTACCAGAACAGTAAGGGTCTCATGGGACAGTTTGAAACCGGTAAGCCCATTGCACGAGACGGCACTATTTTGGGTGAGATTGACGACGAAGATACGGCCGAGCTTTTTGGCAACGAGTGGCAGGTTCGGGATACCGATGTTAGTTTGTTTGATACGATGGAACGGGAACCACAATTCCCTCAACGCTGTATTATGCCTGCGACTAAGTACGGCGCCACGGCTGCATCCTTGACGCGACGATTGGCCGCTTCGGATCTGTCTGAGGAACAAGTCGAACAGGCTTGTGCTCATATTACCAATGAAAAGGCACGAATGAACTGCAAGTACGATGTTGTTGCCTCCGGTGACTTGAGCATGGCCGAAGCCGGTGTTTTCTGAACACACTTGTTTGATTACCCAAGACCCAAACTAAGACCGATCTGATGGTCTTAATAGAATGGAATGTCACGTGACAAGCCGTCTTTGTTTGGCTTCCGCTCCTTTTTTCGCATGTGGTTGGTTGTTCTTTTGAAAAGGAATTACTACATGATACGCTCGATTCGACACTTCGAGGGGATTCATTATCTTTTTATCTACCAAGTAAAATCGAATCACAAAAGCAAAACATACATTTTTATAGTATTTACGCAATTTCATTTAGCATTACTACTAAAAAAAAATTGAATGTCTAATTACGGGGATCACAACTATGGCGCCCGCAGGGCGCCAAGGTTACCCGAAGGCATTTCGCATTACTACTAGTAATAGAGGGCGACTGTAACTCACTGTTTTTTAGAGGAAAGGCGAAATCGATCGTGATCTGTAACCTACGGTACGCCAGTAAGATTGTGACTGGGAAAAAGTGGAGAAGGTGCCCGTTTCTTTTTCCGGTGCAAGCTATGTATCAACGGCCATCTTTGCCTGAGCTATGCGTTCATTGCAGTTTAGCTAGCTCATGAGGCTGGCTTTCGCGCACAGTGAATGGGGTCTTTGTTTTCTTGACTGGCTCAAATGGATTTCCGCTCTGCGCACTTTTCGATGCCACTCCAAAATATTTCACTATTGGACAAGAAGGGGAAAAAGAACTTAAACGTCGCACGCAGGTCGCCTAGGCTACCCCAGGGCATGGTGCGAGTAGAGACTACTACCACTACACTGTTACCAAACCTTACTGGTACCTGGTACCAGGGGGCTACCATGCCTAACAATGGTCTAGGCCAGCAATATATCTAAAGTATTTAATGGAGGAGTGACGTCTTCGCTCGTTCTTTTGAGGTAAGTGCTACCTCCTAGTAGTGCCTGGTACCTGGTGGTAAAGCAAATCGTAATCTTAAAAAAAAACTGTTTCTTCACTGGAAAGAACACACACTCAATCATCATCGATACGCGGAAGTAACAACTCCACACTCAATAAATACACCTTTTCCACCATAATAAATACACCTATTTTATTTTACAAGAATTTCTATCCGTGAATTGAACTGCATCTATATCCTCGATGAGCGGAAAGGTCCAACACCACTATGCGGACCGAGCCACCGAGCGGAATCTTTCTGTTCCCTCAGGTAGCAACTGCATAAATAACTCTGATAGTTTTCCAATGAAACTTCACTTTCTGCTCTCCGAAGTCCAACAGGCCGGATTCCAGTCCCATATCGTTAGTTGGCAACCACACGGCAGGTAGGATGGCAGCACACACGCTGGGGGTATTTGTCGACTCTTGATGTTTTTGCCCTCCGTGGCTCACTTCTGTTCCTTTTTACTCTTGTTTCTTTCCTCGAATGTTTCTGGGCCTCGCAGATGCTTCATAGTACGCAACATCAAGGAATTTTCAACTATGCTCCCACAATGGTTTCGACAATCCCAATATCCTTCGTTCCAACGCCAGCTAAATCTGTATGGATTTCAGCGGTTGTCAGCAGGACAAGATAGGGGGGCTTACTACCATGAGTATTTTCTTCGCGGTCGTCCTCATCTAACACACAAAATTACCCGCAGCAAAGTGAAAGGAAGTGGGGGTCGCAAGTCATCCAATCCCGAAGCGGAACCCTGTCTCTACGCATATCCCTGGATGCCCGAGACGTCAACGACCACCGAGTTGTCTTCATTGGCTGTTAGTAGACCAGGTATCGTGCCAAGATTCGCTGTTAGGCCGCAATTCATGACATTATCAGGCCAACCTAACACAAGTGCGTCCACACCGATTGAGCATCAAGATTTATTTATTCCGTTCACAACCGAAAAACCAACCGCCACCTTGTGGGACGACCAATCCTTCTTTGGTTTTGATCCTTTTTGGGCTGCACCAATGCAGCAACTACAGCACCATGATGTTTTCGAGCAAATGCTGTTACCGTCGCTCCATTCCTATAATAATGATGATGCCAGTGTCAGATTTTCACCGATTGGCCCGGTAACCATGACGAGCGTTGGCATTAACGCTATGAGCATCTATGGAAATTCGAGTCCTCCCCCCTCGATAGATGATGCACGTTGTGTTCCCGTTGTCCCAGCAGCAGCGCCTTTTGGACCGGGAATATTTTCATTCGAGGATTCCGCTTCGGTGTCCCCTGTCCGGAGGAACACGTCCAAGCCAGGTCCGACACTTACTTTTTCTCCTCCACGGCGAACAAGAATATGTGAAATCAGTAGAGCAGGGTGTAGCCAAATTCAACCTTCAGGGGGCATGAAAAATACAGACTGCTGAGTTGTTTGAGGATGCAAATTCCACAAAAAAACTTCTAGGCAAAATTTTGCTTGTTTGCCGTAGTTGAGCTGAGCAATTGACCAATGTCAATGTTGTGCTCATCCTTTTGCTCTGTATTCTTGATGAAAGAAAGCGCGGATTGTTTCCTTCAAGTAAAATGGAAATATGCTTACGACGTATGTTGACGTGCTTTCAGAATATTGGCGTTTGTTCTGCAGCCAATGAGAGTATTCATTATGTATACTTAAATTTTTTTATATTTTAAAATTCCTCCGCCTGGGTCTTTCGAGGCAACCACCGGTTTCATGCATATTGCAAGAACGGCGTGGCGGAAGCGCTCTGCAACCTGCAACGGACCCGGGTATTTGTTGTATCATGCTGATGTGCACATGCTTCTTTAGATACAAATAATGATATGTGTAGGCGTGTATGAACATGGTGCACTATGTCAGCACAATGCACGTGATGTACGTGAGGTTAAATTCAGCGAATCTACTAGGTAGTAGTATATCGAGTACTCCAACAACTTTTTCTTCTTTGCTTGTCACGTTGCCAGATCGGTGCACTACGACTGTTAAAGGTTGATTTCTCCGCTATCTATGGACCTCCCACGGAAGAAAGAAGCGCCACTATGCTCTCATAACGGCACGAAAGAAATACGCTCGGAAGTTGTAGTGCCAGAGCTGACCCCTTGCATACTCCTGTAGCTGCGGGGAGGAGAAATACAATTAAAATGCTGCAAAATCAACTTTCCTCTTCGATGTCATTCTCTTGACGAGGAGCCCATAATTACACGTCAAAACCAAAAGCTTGTTCCTTTCACCCAGGCTCGAATTACCCAACACTCTAAGAGGTGGCTCACAACCGTTCCAACAGTTAGTTATTCCCAAGAGAGCACGTGATTATCTCCAACTTTAACGGGGGGTTCCAGGAAAACAAACTTTTTAATTCACTAGGCTACCGTTTGGCTTTGTCAATGAACCTTAAAGATTCGATGCTACTGTACATAAATACTGTACTAATAAGGATAGAATGGCCTGCTGTAATTACAATTATGAGAAGCCCACGATCGGCTTCCGATCAAAAATCCTTAAATAAACCTCCCTTTTTACCAGGTATGGTACCGTATCCTGGTACCTGGTAGAAGTCCAGAAAAAGAACTCAGCCGCCTGCCTTAAAAACCGGCTTCAAAATCGTATCAGTATTTTTGGAAGAATGGCAATGTTATTTGCCAGTCCCCGGGGGAAGGAGGCGCTCACGGTGTCCTCCTTACTAACCAAAGGTAGCACTGCGGTCAAAGGCGATAACATGGCATCTATCTGTTTGTACCGTGATCATGCTCACCTCACAGATAACAACGAGGAACTGAATGCTCTTTTGAATAAGGCGGATGCTGAAGGTGTCAAAGGAACCGATCAGACCTTTCCGGTCAAGCTTCACCAGCTACTTTCGGGATCCGATGACGATGGTTTCTCCCATATCGTTAGTTGGCAACCTCATGGCCGCTCTTTCATTGTCAAGAATCACAAGGACTTTGTCGAAAAGGTCCTGCCATGGTAAGGTCTTTCTGTCATAATTATTTTTTATTTGCTGTTTGCTGATGGAGAGCTGCTACGTAAAGACCTACGGTGGCTTAGTACGAAGAAGTCTCTCCTGGGTTCTGATGAAATCGCCGGGTGGCATACAAAACCAGAACTCATGCTTTTTTTAACAGGTTAACAGGCTCTTTTTTTCATCACGCAGTCTTTTACATACTTTCCTATTACAGTACTTTTTCATGAACTAACCTGTCTTTATTCCTTACCACATTATTAACAATAATTTTGCTTTCATTTATATGATTACAGCTGTTTTCGCCAGACCAAGTTTGCATCTTTCCAACGCCAGGTATGTGCATATAAGGTTCTTTCTCTGTTGTTGACGTTAATTTTTTTGATGGTGTGATTTTGCAATTCAGCCTAGCTCGCTTGCTCATTCTGGTCACTTTTTTCGCTTTGGTTCGTTTCGTTCAATCTTCCCAGCTGAACCTTTATGGGTTCCGTCGCATCACGACTGGTCGTGATAAAGGAGGATATTACCACGAACTCTTTATGCGTGGACGTGCGCTTCTAGCTCTCAAGATGCAGCGGACAAAGATCAAGGGTACCGGTGCTAGAAAGCCGAGTCAGCCCAAATCGGAACCCAACTTTTACTCCATGCCATTTGTTTACGAAATCAAGGACGCCAAGCAGCAGAGAGCGTCTTTGTCGTTGCCAGTAGCGAGCACGTCGATGGCAAGCATTCCAAACTCGGATCCTTCGTTGGTTTCGGCGACATCCACGCTTCCTGTCTCCCGTTACAGCATTGATACCAAGTCGGCTCCTCTTCTTTCGAGTACGACCACTTTGCGTGAGTCAGTCCTTCCAGGCGCCAGCGGTGCCTGTGCATCATTGTTGCCTCCAGCCGGTATGAGCAGTGTAACTCGTCGCGAAATTATGGATGAATTGTTGGCTAGCTCGGCTCGCATGCAGGCATTGGCGGATGGTGCATTTTTGCGCCGTAGTGCTGCCCAGACTTACTCGAATCAATTGAAATTTGCTAGCAGTCTGATGTCTTCGTCCTTTCAGGGAAGCAATATGGAGCGTGGACCTCTCCACTTGAATGCTCTCAACAAGCCTGGTGACTGTGCCGTGCCTGATATTTGGCAACGACTTGGACTGATGAACAATCATTGAGCTGCGAGTGTCGTCTGAGCTTCTTCTTCCATCGGGGGTATGCAAAGTTGTCAAAAGTCTATCTTGGGGGCATCGTTTTTAGCAACGGCAACTCGTATGGTCAGCTGTTGTCGTTTAACTGATGTCGTCGGGGAAGACACTGATTTTGTCAATGTACAGCTGTGTTGGAACTTTTTTGGAAGGTCAGATGCAGCTGCATCACTGATTGTCTATTTTCTTGAAGCATATTTATGATTTTGAGTCAGTTCGCAAACAGTCTGGGGGACTTTCGTTTGTGATTCATCGACGCAACATGCTGGGCTTTCGATTGCTTTTCCGTCTACTTATAAGAATAAGAGAATTTCCGGAAATGGGTCGGGGTTCAGCGATAATGACGGGCTTGGTAGTGAGCGGGTGCAATTTGCACTTTTTGCAACCTCCGGTTCTGACGCTGTTGTCGTGGGTGGATTTACAACAAAGTTTCCATTTCTTTACCTGTATTAACGAAATAGTAAGAATAATAGTGACGAACTTTGTTTTAAAACTCTTCTGATGTCAGCTGAACAATATTTTACTCTGGTTGGGAGTATAATGTATTATATTTTTATTGTTTGTGTGTACAGATCACAAGATTGAATTTGGAATTTGAACAAATGAAAGAACAAGGCGAGACTTTCAGGAAATGTGGCCTTGACGGTGCAGTGGAGTCGCTGGAAGCACTTGTTGGCTGCCAACTACCGTAAATCAAAAATCGTTCAGCAACATTAATAATTGTTTACCATTCTTCTCTTTTGACCGGCTAAATTACATCAATAGTTGGCGAGCTATGCAGAAAACAATCAACAAAAATGTAAGCTCACAAAATATATTAAAATCTCAGCTCTTTTTGCAAAGAAAAAATACGCAAGTTATTATTATTATTTATATTATTTTCCCAGCAATCGCGTTATTCTCCTTAATCCTGTTGCATAAAGTACGGATGCTGTAACGATGTTTTGCACGCAATGCGTCGATCGGGATCGTACATTAAGAGTTTGTTCAACAAATCAGCTCCCGTCTGTCCTCCCAATCCCTGTGCGGGTACAAAGTCGGTAATGGGTCGTTCTCTCCACTGAGGAAATTCGGCATTGTAGTGCGGTAACCTAAGCACAGCCGGCCACTGTTCGGCCGTGGGCGTTCCTCGTCGTTGAAATATTTTAAACAATTGATCGATATCGCTCCGACCAGGAAACAGTGGCATCCCACTGGCCATTTCGGCAAGGATACAACCAATGCTCCAAACATCGACCGATGTCGAATATCTATTGGCACCCAAGAGCAGTTCTGGTGCACGGTACCACAACGTAACGACCTCAAAGGTGTAGGGACCATTCGGAATGGCAGATAAGCGTGCCAATCCAAAATCCGCCAATTTAACGTGTTTCCCATCCGCCGAGATTAAAAGCTGTTTTTTGGGGGGTGTGTGTGTGATGTTGGTGTGCGGATTTGTTGACGCGTCGTAGATACGATTTGTGTATGTGTAGCAATGGTAGAGAGGTTGTGATAAAACCGTGATCGAGAGATACAGGGAACGAGGTCAGACGCGCCCTTTTTTGCAATAAGTTGTCATTTTTCTATTATTCAACTCCCAAAAACTCAAACTCATCTCACACGCACAAAACGCACAAAAAAAACCATCGCAACAACCAAGGTGTGTGGGTGTGCATGATCGAACAATGAATGAGGGAGGGGAAAAATAAAAAAAAGACTTACATTGTGTGGTTTCAAATCACGATGGAGGATCCGGTAGGTATGACAACATCCTACACCAGCAATGATTTGTCGTAAAAAGCTTCGTACGGTAGGTACGGGCAAACCAACCCGTTCGGTAATATCATCGGATTTTTGAAATTGATCCATGTAGGTTTTAAGATCGTGTGCAACAAATTCAAATACCAAATATAATCCACCAGGTGCGGCCTGAATAATATCCAATAAACGGACCTGTGCGTTAAAAAAAAAACACGAGTAGAGTGTGTGCACACAAAGAGTTTGGTGGATAGATACCGTAGGTAGAAAGAGAGAGAGAGAAATACATGAAGATGTTGGTGGTTGGTAAGATCAAAAGGTACTCTCATTGGAGATTATCAATAAGGATAGGGCAGTGAAGTGATTTGTGGCGGCCAACGCAACTGTTCGACAACGCACCCCTGCAGTCACAACCAAAATAACAGCAACCAAACAACAAACAACCAAACAAATTGTTTAGGACCAGGACGTACCACATTGGGATGATCGAGTTCCCGCAGCAACGAAATTTCACGAATCACGTTGCACGGTACACCGCCTTCGGGTGTGCTGTCACTAAAGGGAATGCGTTTAATAGCCACAGTTTCGCCCGTATCTTCTTTCGTTCCACGATACACGATCCCGTAAGCACCTTGTCCAATCATGGCGGTACGGGAATATCCTTCCAAATTCGGTTCGTCATCATCATCACCACCACCACCACCACCACCATTGCTGGCAGTACCGGCGGCAGTACCGGCAGCATTTGCTCCTCCTCTTCCAGCATTCGTAGCGGCTCTGTTATTACCATCATCATTACCTTCATCCATAGCTTCATCATCATCGTCATCGTAATCGTCATCCTCCTCCTCATCATCATCTGACACACGTTCGATTAATTCATCATCTTGATCCATTGTTATTATTGTTATTACTACTTAATGTTTTATGTTAGTATTATTATTATTATTATTATTAGTAAAATAGTATATTGCTCTGTTTCTTGAAGATGAAGAATAGTTGCTGCTTGCTGCTGTTAATACTTTTGCTCTTGCTAGCTAGTAGTCCACTAGTAAAATAATGGAATAAAATTCAAGCCACCGGATGGATGCTCTTATTATTATTTTATTGTTACCAGCTTCAGAGCTGGTATTACTCTATGAACTACTCTAGTAGTTATTACAGTACTATTCTGGTCTCTACTACTACTACTAGTACCTGGTAGCTACTCGAGTACTAGCTAGCTACTACTACTACAGTAGTTGTCTACAGTTTTTCTATTAAATGTTGCGCCCAATAGCGCTATCTTTCTACAGCAGCACAACGTTTTTGTTGATCCTCTTTTCTTCATCATCAGCTACAGAGTAATAGCTGGTACTGGGCTGTAGTAGACTACTACTACTAGCTACTAGTAGTCTACTCTAGAGCTAGACTAGTAGTAGTAGCTAGTCTAGACTAGTAGTAGCTAGTAGTCTACTAGTGTACTGACTGAGTTCGACAACTACCAGGCTACTACTCTAGACTAGACTACTCCTTCGCATGAAATTTTATCGAACAGATTTGTAATATTTTTGATCGTTTCTGTAATCACAGCTGCTAATAAGTTTTGCATCTACTCCGACGCACAAAGGACCTTTGATGTCGCTTTGGCACCAGTTCGGCGATGATAATAATTACGAGTAATTATTTTCGTATCATAGACCTCTCTATTAGCTGCTAGCTACAGTAACTACTCTACTCAAGAGTAGCTGCTAGTAGTGGTAGTAGTAGCTTGTAGTCTACTACTACTGGTAGCTACTCTCTAGCTAGTAGCTACTAGCTAGTAGCTACTAGTAGCTACTTGAGAGCTAGTAGTAGTACTCGGGTAGTCAGCAGGCACTCGTCGTCTACTACTACTACTACTACTACTAGTCTACTCTAGCTAGTACAAGCTACTAGTACTAGCACTACTAAGTAGAGTACTGTAGTAGCTACTACTACTACAACTCCCTACATGGTAGAGCTGGCTCGAATGGACTCCTACTAAAATAAACGTCCATGTGAAAACTCATAGTCTGTCCATACTCGTAACTACTACTCGTAGCTAATATTATTACTAGTATATTATGACTTCTCCAGCGCGCCAATCAAATAAAATCAATAAATCAATAAATAAATAATATCCATCCATCTTTCATCTTTCATCGCAAATCCCACATCCCATCGAAAATCATCCTCACACCAACCTTGGTTTGGTTTGGTTGATAGCTCTAGTCTACCGTCTACCGTACTGGACTGAACTTTCGTGAATTCATAATAGCAGACCCTAGTAGTAGAATGTGCTAGGGCTTGATTTACAGCTTCTTTGTTACTATTCACAACACAAACCGAACAAAAAGAAGTATCGTAGTTTTCCCTTTTTTTTTTGGCAGCAGAACACCTCCGATCGCCTCACTCTTTTTAGCAGTAGTAGCAGGAGGAGGAGGAGAGCAGAAACAGAAAAAAGAAGTGTGTGCTCGTGCGTGGTGTAGAGTACATCACACAACCACCATCAACCATCAAACGGGTCTTTCCTCTTTCCCACGTGGTTCTTTTGATAGTAGAATCCATTTCGAACGAACGATTCTTATTAGTACATACTACCGTACCTGGCAGTAGTAGTATTTAATTTGATCTCTTCTGGATCAGAGCAGCAAAAACAAACAAGCAAAAAACATAACAACACACACTACAATAATACCTACAAACACAACAAAACACAACAAGCAACAACATGGGAGGTCAACAATCCACGTTTGTTGCTCGTCGTGATGATGATGATGATGATGATGACAGCAGTTGCGACAACCGTGATAATAGGTGTCAAAATCAAAATTGTGCCTTTTTTTTAAGGGGTCGTAGTTCCACTGCTAAAACCATAACGAATCGTCGTACGGGTGGTGGTACGAATGGTAAAGGTAGTAGTACTACTACTAGTGGTGGTGGTGGTGGTGCTACTATGAGTAGTGGTGGTGGTAGTACTACTACCAAACGAACAACAACAACAAAAATGATTGAAAATAGGATGGGTTCACCACAACCAGAAACACCTCTGTATCAACGACGAAAACGTGCCGAAGCTATTCATCAAGCGAAAACACCTGTTATTTTAGAAGATCAAGTGATTGCTAATGCTGCTGCTGCTGCTGCTCCACCAGCACCAGCATACAACAATAATAATAACAATAGTAACAATACGAATGGTCGTCGACAGATTATTCATGATGGACCGGTACGTACTATTTATTGACATTCAGTAATTATGATGTGCATACGTATATCCCATTGAAATACCTCTCTGCCTCTCTCTCTCACACTTTTTCTCCTTTTTTTTTCCGTATATAAATATAACTTCATACACCTGCGAAGAATTGTGACAAAGAACTGCACCAGAAATACGAATTGCGGGAAGTTTTGGGCATCGGGTCGACATCGACCGTGCATCGCTGTATCAACAAACGTACCGATGAATACTATGCCTGCAAAATTATTGATGAACAGCAAATGGAAGATCGATTTTCGGGTATGATGGCACAATTTCAAACAGAAATTGAGGCCCTGCGAGATTTGCAACATCCCAACATTATCACCCTCGAAGATGTCTACATGGTCGACCAACAACAACAACCATATCACAGCAGTACTAACAACCACAACAACCATTACTACAATCAAAGCAACAATATCAATAACAATAGCAGTGGTGGCGGCGGCAGTAGTAAAATATACATTATTATGGAACTCATGGAAGGTGGAGAATTGTTCGATTATGTTGTTCAGAAGGGAACATTGAACGAAGAAGAGGCATCTCATATTGTTCACAGTGTCACATCTGCAATGGTATACATGCACGATCGAAATATTGTCCACCGGGATTTGAAACCAGAGAACTTGTTGCTCAAACGAAAACCAAAACCAGCAGAACCCATCGTGGTCAAAATTATTGATTTTGGTTTGTCCAAGGTAAGAAAAATAAATAGCAACAACAACAAGAAGAAAAGGAAGAATAGTGTCCAATACGCTTTTTTTCTCACACGTACCCTCAAAAAAAAACTTTACTTTTTGCAGGCCATGGAAGAAGATGTGGCGCATACGTTCTTGGGAACACGGGGCTACTTGGCACCTGAAATGTTACAACGAAGAGAATATACCAAAGCTGTCGATACCTGGGCCTTGGGAGTTATTATTTTTGTTCTGCTTTGTGGTTGTCTCCCTTTTGATGATGATTCGCAAACCGTTCCCGACGATGCCTTGGTCAAGAGCAAATTTGTTTTACGATTCCCCCGTTGGGCGAGCAACTTGTCACCATCGGCCAAGGACTTGTTGGCCAAGCTCTTGGATACCAATTACCGTACCAGGTACACGGCAGAACAGGCCCTCCAGCATCCCTGGGTGAAGGGACAGACGGCTACCAAGAAAAATCTACTGGCATCACCTGCGCAGCTGCGAAAGAGTCCGCATTTGTGCAGTCCCAAAAAGACGGCGTTGGCAGCACGCAGGGCAGCACAAAAAGCAGACCGCCATCCGAACACGGACTATTCGTCGCCCGAAACACCACCAGGTCCCATCAAGAGAAAACAGAGTCTTTAAAGAAAGAAGAAGGATAATAATTATAGCTTTGGTTACTTGTGTACGTGTTTGTATGAATTTGCCGTCAATTACTATACGCCGTTTTGTTGTTCTTTTGACACTACTCTAGATCTCGAAACGGACGTGCTTTCCGAGTCTAATAAATTCTGCCTGGACCGACGAAAGTTCCTCCAGTTCTTCCCGTAATCGATGGTCCAACGCCATCCACTCTGTTTTTACGGCCTTGGCTTCATCGATGTGACTTGGTGGCATACTCTGCTGCTTGTCACGAGAGCGGGTCTTTCTTGGATCGTTTCTACCGTCCCGTCGACGGCTGCGCTGGCTGGAAGCGTCCATGGTCGTGCTACCATTGCTTCTATGAAAGGCATTCCTAGATGAACGGCGACCTTTTCGATCACGCGACTGATGATTGGAACTTACGTCCATACCACTGCCACAACGAGTATTTCTTGGCTCGCTGCTACCGTCGCGTCGACGACCGCGCTGACTGGAAGTGCCCATGTCTGTGCTACTCCTGCTTCGATTGGAACCATTCATCGACGAACGGCGGCTTCTTCGATCGCGCGACTGATGGTTGGAATAATTGTCAATACCACTGCACAGGCGGCGAGGCAAGCTATTGTCCCAAGCATGATGATTATTGTTGGACCTACTCCTGGAGGTTGATCTTTGCCTGGTTTGAGAAGAAGAATCCCGGCGGCTGGAGCCGTCTATTGTCTGAAGTTTGCGGACCGTGTTGTTAGAAGACCGACTGACAGAAGTCGATGTTTTCTTTTTTGGCTTTTCAATAACGGAGCTGCTGTTCTGATCTTCGGCATCCCGCGTTTTAACTCTTTCCTTTTGATTTCCAAAATGGTTGGACACGCTTGGTCGTCGAAGGGGCATGACAGGACCGAGGCAAGAAGGATGTCGGCTCGCTTTATTGGCTGACAACGACATACTTTCGACTTGGACTTTCAACGTGCTATGGTGCAAATACAAATCCCACATAATGGAGGAATCCCCAAAGCATGAATGACGTGGTTCGTCAATTTTCCCTCGCAAGCTCGTTAGTCGTTCTTTGCAAGATAGATTTGTCGCGCTCCCATGCGAGTCACCGGGATGTATTGACCTTTTAGCAAGACCAAACGAGCGATCACTTCTAATAGCTTGAAATGGACCTGTATCACCGATGCTTCCTCGTCGCGCCAATGGAGACATTGTGCGCGTTTTGCTAGCATTGTCCTTCCCAGTAGACACTGCGCTTGAGCTATTCGAGAGCAGATCCGTCTCCGGCGGTGCCCTGTTTTCCTGGTAGTGTAAAGGTTTACTTCTGAGCTGAGTATCAACGATGCTGTCTCGTCCTGCTAATGGAGACATTGGGTGCGTTTTGCTTGCCATGGCCTCGCCAGCAGGCTTCTGCTGCACCATGCGTGAGCTATTCAAGAGCAGAAACGTCTCTGACTGATTCCTTTTCCCCTGATGGTTCAACGATGTACTCTTGACACGACCCTCTTTGGTTGGAATGCTACAAGATTCCAGGCGAGTGCGAGTTTTCCTATGTTGGTTTTCTGCCGATTTTCGTTGCATCATCGCCTTGCTTTCATTTCCATCGCAAAGGCCAGAGTACATGCTAGAGATAGGCTGGCTTGCAGACAGCTGATCTACAAACGTGTCAATCTTGGTGAACGTCGGCACATGATGCTCTGTGTTAAAATTCGTCGGATAGCTATTCTTCGCGGTCTTCGGAGCTGTTTTTGCAGGGTTTAGCACGCCTAGATGCCGACATGTATCCACATCCAATCCTTTAACGAATCTGCTGTCAGGAACACCTTGGGTATTCAAATCTGCATATAACACTGGCATTTTATGATTGCGAGATGTCTGCTTTCTATCTGGACTCGAAGAATCTGAAGATAATGCGGAGAGGTCTTGTGTCCGAGATGTCGTTGACCAGGACAGCGTGTCTTGCTCTTTGTCTCTCAACAGGCGAGCAGAAAGCTGATTTGCGCGAGACACCAGCGCAGGGCGCTTAAAGGTGACAACATCACTAAGCGTTTCAAACAATTTGTCCTTGGGTCGACAGACCTGCCCAGGTCTTGAAGAGCGCTTGCCGGAAGCTCCCAAATTAGTACCTTTCCCTACCACCAGTTTATCTTGAAAATTCCCCGCTTCTTGATGGTTGCGCGTCACGCACAGTAGTGGTTGCAAATCAAAAGTTTTTTGTGGCATCCATTGAACAAACTCATGTTTTTCGAAGTCTTCATGAATTCCTTTTATGCAATTAAGTCTTTGAAGCTGTTGCATACTCGCGCCGCAGAAGCTATTGGGGGGGCCCAGACCATCTGTAGCCGTGATGGGTTCCTCTTTCGGCGACGCCTGCGTATTTGTGCAGCTTAGTAGCAAACTCCCAGCATTTCCATTACTCGTATTTCTATCCATGCGGTCCATGATCTGATACCTTGTCCCCAAGTCGCCGGGAGAAGCGTGGCTATTTTCTTCTCGACCGAAACATTGCAACAATTCCAGGTCCCTCCATTGTTCGTGCTTTAAGCTTTCTCCATGGCATCGAAAAAGACTCGAAAGGTGAGCTTTCCGGTGTTTCATGGACTTCTCGACTGCTGCTCCTGTAGAGAATTGCGCATGGTATCGGTAGTCCAGATGAAGCATATTTATTTGACTCTCCTCTTTTTATAAAAATGACGAAGCAAGAGTATCCGCTCAGAGTTATTTTAGTAAAAGATCACTATAGTAAAAGGGAGTACTCGAGCCGTAATCTAATTACAGGGCAATCAAGACGTCTTCCACGATAAAAAAATACAACCAGTCGCGCTTTTATTAATTCGTAAGTGTGTCACGAATCTTCTTCATTTGCGGTTAGCATAATTCTCGAATGCCACTCATTCATAGGTGAAAGACCATATTGTGGTACCATGGTATGAACTCGAGTACCAGGTACCACGTCGTACCGTACTGCCTTAGTGGAAATCTTACCCTTGAAAGGGACGATTGTGAAAGTTAAGCCCTTCTTGCAATACCATAATAGAACTCTCGCTCTGATCGAAAGATCGTGCAGCGAATAGACATTACCAGATAACAGGTACATGCTGGTACCAGCCAAGTTACTGCTGCACCTGGTACCGTACCTGCAGCTCCCGAGATCGGTGCGAATCAGTCGTCAGCCGTTCCAAGGCTTTTAAAAAGCATAAAAAAATTGAACGGGGATCACAACTAGGACGCCAAGGTTACCCGAAGGCAACCATTAGCACCCCGAAGCAACCATTCGTGAAAGTTTGATGTTGTAATCTTCATTCCTGTGTTTGTTTAATACTAGTACGCACATTTGTCGCTTCTCATTTCATCTAAAAAAAATGAGAAACCCATTTTGACAGCTAGGTTCTCCGAACACAGTACTAGCAGCGAAGTACAATACTATTTGGTTGTCCTCACAACGAAACACAGAAAACAAATAATACAATTCTTACGGTAAAAATAACAACATTATGAAAACTACCCTACTGATAAGCTTTCTTCTGGTAGAATCGACAATCTCATTTCTCTCTCCGTCAATCACTTCGTTTCCATGGTCGCGACAGAGGACGCAGCAGCAGCTGCACAGGAGCAGCAGCAGCAGCAGCAGCAGCAACAACAACAACAGGAGGAAAATTCTCGTTCTCCAGCACACAAGCAATAGATACCATAATGCCGAGCGAAGAGCTCCTTTTGCTTATTATTTGGAACGCGACTTTCGTGAACTAAAAGAAAAACTTCGTCGCGACCTCTTACAGTTGAAACACAAGCAGACCAAGGTTGTACAAGACGAACAGGATTTACTTCAGCAGACCATCAATGTGACCGAATTTGAACGTTTTGCGGAAGAAATGGATGTAGAACTGAAAGAAAAGAATTTGGAACAGGCTCATACTGTCGTGCAACAGGCTCAGGACCTCAAACAGAGAGCCCGATCGGAAACAGAATGGGCGATTGCTCGGATTGCCTTGCTCCAATCCATGATGGAACCGGATCATCGAGATTTGGATTCCTTTCTTCTTTTACGGCAGGCAGCTTTCGACTTGAAACAATGCCAAGAATGGTTGGAACGGAGTCAATCGATGGAACGTAAAGCAGTGGAAGAAGAAACTGAAGCAGAGGACTTGTTGAGGTCCCTGAAAGAGAGAGAAAGTCATCTGAAGGAGATCTTGGCGTCTGCAGATCCCATGACGTTGCAGCATTGGACCGAAGACGAATTGACACAACACCTGACACACACACACACGAGTCGTTGCTTCAAGCCTCGACTTTGGATCGGGAATACCGCAATCGTTGGCAACAACTCCAACAAGACTTAATGGATCTGAAACGCCAGGAGGTCAAAGTTTTCAAGGAAGAAGAACTGTTAGCAACCAAGGCTGCTGAGCTTATTCGAGTGCAAGAGGCTCAACAGGCTCGACGTATCCAAGAAGCAGCTGCTGAAGTAGAAAGGGCGAACAAGGCTCTTGAAAGGGCAGTCCAAGATAAGGAAAAGGCCTATCGATCGACTCTATGGGCCATGGACGAAGTTGAGGGATTGCATCATGACATCAAGAGCGACATTGATCGTCGGACACTGAAGGAATGGTTGTTGCAAGGAGATGTCGAATATTTTTTGGACGCTGCCGAAGAGAAAGTTGACAAAGCCAAAGAAAGACAGACCGAAGCCACTCACAAAGAGTTGAGAATGGAAGAACTACTGCTGGTGTTGAAGCAAAAGGAACGTGCATTGCATGGTTTGCGTCGTCCCGGTCACGAAGGACAGCTAGAAACATGGATTAAAAATGAATTAATCCACGAAGAGTCCTTGTGCGGCGTGTTTCAAGACAAGAAGCTATCATTTTAGGAGACATCAAACGACGGGGGAACGCATTCTGGTCGATCTTGTGCTGCGATATTTATATAGCGCACTTATATATTTAAAGTATTAGGAAGATTGTATTCTTGTTGTAGCGCTATTGATGGGGGAATGAAGAGTGTAGCATTCCTGTTGTGACAATACATTGTTGATCGGAATTTTCTCGTCGTCTTGTAGCGTAGAGTAGTACCACACGGGTACTAGCTATGAACTGGTTTGCTGGTAAATCGAATCGCCACGGAGGACTGACAGAATCGACGAGCGATTCCCCCGGGAAACAAAAGATACTGAAGTACATCTAGACGCACAGTTAAACTGTATAATCTTTTCAAAGGTTTTTTTTTTTCCAGGACGAAACAACGAACAGATATGCATTCTGCATGACGGCATATATGCATATATTCCTGTCTCCTGTCGAAAAACACACAAAGGAAGAGACAACGGAGCAGAGGGATTGCCGTCATTTGCTCGCGACAGCACCACTAAATAGTAGAAAGTATTCAAAATTATGGGTGTCAGACATTTTTCAAGTAGTAAAGGAGGAGGAAGTGGAGCATTATCGGCAGTTGTCTTTGGATTGTGTTGGCAGTGGTTGCTGCTGATTTCGCTTCTGATGATGATGATGATGATGATGATGATGATGTTGACGGTAGTGATGGATGCAGGATCAGCAGCAGCAGCAGCAACAGCAGCAGTGGGTCCATTTAGCATTCGTAAAACCACTGCTTTTCAAACAAGAAGCTTTGGCGTTACTTCATCCCGGCTTCCGAAGTCAAAACAATCACTTCGTATGCTACTACAACCACCACCACAAGCTTCATCTCGGAATTATCACCTGTTTCCTGCCACTACTACCAGCACTACCAAAAGAACAACGGCGAGACAAAGTGAAAAACAGAACAATGTCGTGGAGTCCATCACGAATACTCTAGCTGCTTCTGATTCAATCCAACAAGAAGATACAAGGAATCAAAACAACAAAAATAACAACAACAATGACCACAACCAGACGAGCACTGGTGGTGGCAGTGTTGTCGGTGCTGCGTTACTATTTGCCGGAACGGCTGTAGGTGCAGGAATGTTGGCATTGCCGGCCGAAACGGCTTCGGCTGGATTTGTACCATCCGTACTGGCGCTAACACTGTGTTGGGGCTTTACCGTGGTAACATCCTTCCTAACATTAGAAGCCAGTTGGACAGTGGGTAATAAGGCAAGCAACAATATCAACAATATCAACAACAACAATGATAATGATGATAAATCTCTCGAATCGTTTGGATTTTTATCCATTTCCAAACAAACACTAGGTCCAATAGGAGAAATTATTACAGCCCTACTCTTTTGGTTTTTGTTGACATCTATTCTTGTAGCGTACACGAGTGAAGGAGGACAATTGCTTTCGGATTTTGCGTCCAGCGCAACAACAACAGCCAGAACAATGGGCATTGGAGTATTACCACCAATCATTGGTAGTACCTTGTTCGTTGTCTTCTTTGCGGGACTGTCAATTTTTGGTACCGAACGAGTGGATCTGGTAAATCGGGCACTGGTGATCGGACTTGTTGGAGCATTCGTTGGTTTGTTAGGGATTGGATTTTTAGAAATCGATACATCCTTGCTACTGCGGTACGGTGACGATTGGTCTACAATATATCCACAAGTTATTTCGGTTGGCATATTATCCTTTGGTGCACAGAATGTAGTCCCCACGTTGCTACAATACTTGGGTGGAAATCCAGTCCGGACTCGCAATGCTATTTTGTTCGGTAGTCTCATACCATTGATCATGTACATACTTTGGGAGGCTGTCTTTTTGGGCATTGTTCCATGGGATTCCACTTCCAATAAAATGGATGCTGTTACAGAGCTGGGGAACATTGGAGGTCCAATCGTGCAAGACCTTGTCAAGGTCTTTAGCGCCTGTGCCATTGGTTCGTCCATGGCAGGAGCGTCAGTGTCATTGACCGATTTCTTTCAAGATGCCATTGTTACACATTTTGATAAAAAAGGAGGTCAGCATATTTTGATATCATCTGACAATGGTTTGGATCGAAAAAGAGTATTGGCGGCAGGAGTAGCACTTGGTCCACCTCTGATTGCAGCGTCAGTCCTTGGACCGGATGCGTTCTTGAATGTGCTCGAAAATGCTGGACTTATCGGTGGAGTGTCGCTGTACGGGATTATTCCTGCCTTGGCGGTGTTGCGGCTTCGTGCTTCGAAGGACTTGCAACAGCAAGCGCCAAATATAGAAGACATGATTTGGGGGAATTTCGTTGGTGGACCGTCATTGCTGTTTTGTGTTCTTGCGGTGTCTATGGTACTGTTGAGCACCGATTTATTTGAACTGGGCGCCAATTTGATAAAATAAAAATACTCGCCCATAACTGGGGCTCTACTTGGCATTCTTGCATATAGTAATATATTCCATATTTTCTCTTTTACTTTTAAACTAGATGGCTTATTTCCCTAAAACAGATGGAATTACAGAATGCTTTATCTGGTTCTTATTATTCTTCCCGAGAAAAACGCCCTTTGAACACATTATTCTTGCATCATTAACTGCCTGGTTGAATTGATTGGCTTGGTAAATTCCTTGTTCTTGCATATCCCCTGTTTCAACCTTGCGGTGTCCCCAAACGAACTAACACACTCCCCACCACATGATATATTTCAATTGACCAGGATGAAATGAAATCACAACAATACTTTTAAAAAAAATGCACTGCCTCGTATCGTGTCCCACGATTTGTATACTTGTTTTCTTTTTGTTCGTTTTTTAGGATTTTGTTGCTGCCATGGCACGTGCTGCCTTGCGTTCTTCGTATTCTTGCTTCTTACGAGCCTTTTCAGCTTTCTCGGCTGCCTTTTCTGCCTTGAGTTGTTCCTGTTCTTGTTGTTTGGCTAATTCTTTGGCTTGTAATTCTTGTTCCATCTGTTCAATGGTACTGTTCTTTTCCGTAATTGTTTCATTCATCTTACCAAACAATGTATCAAATTTATGTTTCTGTTCCTGTAGTTGTTGTTTCTCACGTTCGTGTCGTTCCATTAATTTACGTTGATGATCACGATATTCGGGTGTAAAAATTTCTGTACTTTCAAATAATTGTTGTATTGGCAGCCAATTTTTCTTCCAAAGCTTGACGGCGTCTGGCACGTTCTTTCGCCTTTTCTGGATCCTCTTCTTTTCCATTCTTCTTCTTGTTGTTGTTCGAGTTGGCCATGATTACGATTATTGTTCATTTGCTCTTGCTGTAGTAATTTGTTGATGTTCTAAGAGGATTTTGGGGATACACAGGCAATCGTTTTTGCGAGATATTATAAAATATAAAACCAAAGGATGTGTTGTTTCTTCCAAGACTTTTTTTGATCTTGGTTGTAGATAATATCATATGCATTAATAATACGTACCACTAAGGTTGAATTGGTCATTGGCAAAAGGTATCTTTCGATGACCCATCCTTTAAAAAATAGTACCAGGTAGGTACTGTGAGTGCAGGAGCGAGCGCTGCATACAGTAGTAGTAGGAATGACTCAATACGAAAAGCCACGATCACGATTGAAAATTGGTCTACTTTCATTGCTGCAGTACGTAGTCCGAGAGCAGAACCACGGTACAAATAGTACCGAGTAAGGTAGTAGGGTTCTGGTAGACGGTAGAGAAAGAAAACTATGCATTCCATGAATTCACATAGAGCCATAAAGCAATAATACTATGATTATTTTTCTTGTTTGGCATTTTTCTCTCTAGTAGGTACTAGTGGTAGGTGCTATTGTCATAAAAGCACATATGCACCGTTCGTTTTTCTGATTCTTCCATTCTACCTCTTGGAGCTGCTCACGAAAGGATTTCTTGTTTTTTTGCTTCACTCGGTATTGTTAGGTTGGTTGGTTTTAAATCATAACGAGTGCAAGAGTTGTTTCTAGCTCATGTTTGGCTTTAAGAAATTGAAAATATTCGTTTTGTGCTTCAAAGAACCTTTGGTGGCATGATAAAAAAGCATTCCACAAAGACCAGCTTGATTTGGGTACGTAATGCAGTGGTGTAAATCCACGTTCATCACGTACCAGTAATAATTCAGGACATTTTCGTACCACGTACAATACCGAACGAAAATAATCATCGTGATCATGTTGTTGTTGTTGTTGTGCCTGCGTAGCAGTGGTATTGTTGTTGTTGTTACTGTCCTTGTCATCATTTGTAGTAGTAGTTGTACTAGTAGTGGGAACATGAATTTGTGTCCAGCACAATTCGTGCAGTACAGTCTTACCACAATCATCTCTGACTTTTAGCGAGCAATGTGCTGTGTCACACAAGAACTGCAGCATTTGTAAATTTTGTCGTCTTGCCGCCAAATGTACCAGTGATTCTCCTTGTGCATTACATGCATCCAAAGGTGAACTGGTATTGCTTGTATTGTCATTGTTGTCTAATAAAAAGCCTTGCAAGACTTCCAAATTTTGTGATCGTGCTGCTTGAGCTTTTTCCATCGTGTACGCTTCCACGCGTTCTGCAGTTATAGGAACAAAGTAGGTCTTCCAATAGTCTGCGGGTAATTCTAATTGTGCGGATACAGCATCATCATCAGGAGAAGCAGCAACTGTTTTAGTGTTGGTAGTAGTAGTAGTAGTAGTAGTAGTAGTAGTAGTGCTGGTGTTAGTGCTAGCAGTATGTTTTCCTGCCAAGATGCGTTGCAACAAATGTTCGGGATGGTCCTCCTGTTGTTGTTGTGGTTGTTGTTGCTGCTGCAAGGTGTCAACAGAATCCGTTCCAGCATTCATCATCAAAGAACCAACACTACTGTTGGCGGAGGTTGTCATTCCCGTAGCAAAGGCCTGATCTTGCGAATAACTAACGACACTCTTGTTGGACATGCGCTTGACTAGCATGGATCTAAAATCGGTGTTTTCCAAGGATAGGGCACTACTGCTACCGCCAAGACGAGCCGTACCATTACTATTAGTAGCAGTATCGGTGCCACTACCAAGAGTCCTATCCGACATACGTTTTACCAACATGCGACGAAATTCGTGACCTGCACTGTTGTTGTTGTTGGTGGTGGAAGCAAATGACATGGAAGTGTTGAGAGTGGCACGTCTTCGTGGTGGTGATTTTCCCGCCGCCATTCCAGTCGTTCCACCGTTGGATGATAGACGTCGTTGCAACATGTTCTTCATATCTTCCACGAGCAATTCATTCTTGTGACTGCAACTACTATTGCTGCTGCTGCTGCTGCTGTAGCTACTGTTGCTATTGCTGCTGGAATCCTCGTCACTACAATCGTCATCATCACTACTGTAGTCATTTCTACTTGCACTACTGCTGCAGTGACTGCCAATGTCATGGTCGCTATGATTCTCGTTGTTGTCTTTGTCGTTGTAGTAAAGAAACGAACTGTTGGAAGACGACATTGACAATGTTGTTTGTGTTGTCGATAACGTGCGCATAGATGATGGAGATGATTTCTTGTTTGCGACAATTATGTTGTCGGCACCATTCGCATTTTTGGTGTTGTTGGTGACAACCAACAACGACGAGGGAAATGACGACGACGATGACGACGTCGTTGCTGTTTGTTTTAGCAGCATGCCCTGCTGCTGCTGTGACTGGGACGGTCGCTGTAGCATCAGCATCATATCTTGGCATTCATCCAATAGCGTACCACAGGTAGATTCTGATATTTCACTGGAGATACTGCTTTCACTGCAGTTGCTGTCATGACTGTGAGTGCTGTCGTTATCATCATCGTCATCATCATCGTCGTCATCATCATCACTGTCATTATCGTGCTTCGAATAGATGCTCGTCGTGTGATTCGGTTGCTGTTTTCGTTGTTGTTGTTGTCGTTCAGGCTCGTGTAACTCATCTTCTAACAGATTGTGATGTCGTTGCTGTGTCTTCATTTTATGGGTTTTGTTGGGTTGGTGTTCGTTCGGTGCCGTATTTTTGGTTTTTATGAAAGAAAATTAAGCAGAAAATTTGAAAAAGACCCTCGTTGGTTCAAAAAAAAAATTAGACCACAAGTTAGTAGATTTACTAGTAGTAGTAGACAAAATCTGTTGAAGATGACGACGTTTTGTCAATCATGTAGGTTTATGGTCAGTGGTTTCCAGTATAATGTCCATTAAATAAATAAATAAATAAATATTGCTCGTTGATGTTCATGACACGATACCGGTACTTTCCTACTACCTACCAGGTACGTACCAGTTACCTGGTACCTGGTACCAGGTACGTGGTACTGGTACAGGACAGTACACTGGTCATCATATTCAAGGAGTGCATGCGTGGCATATCAACAAACAAAAAGAACTACTAGGACTGCTGGTGGTACTGTACCAGGTACGGTAGCGGAGTGGCCCGAGTGGCACCAGGTAACTGGTACTCTGTTTCGAATAGCCCTATCTCACCATTATCATCAACTGCCCCTTCACCACCGCGCATTGAAATCCTAGTAGTAGTACTGTACTACAGATTATTAGGGAGTGGCACTTTACCAGTAGGCCTTATTACTGGTGGTGGTACTCGGAATATTATTATTTTTCATTAGTAGGTACGGAGTACTAGTCTAGTAGCTATCTACTGGTACTTTTTGAAACCAGCCGACAACGTAACACGTCTTATTTCAGGCAATTATGCTCACGCTTGGCAACCACAGTAGTTGTCGTAGTTGTAGAAAGGATACTACTAGCTAGACACGAAGTTTATGCAGCATTTCTAGAACTTAGTTTCAGTAGTCTAGTATTATCTGCAGGTTTTGTAAGCACCAGCAGAGTTCAGTCAGAATAGTACGTGAGTGCAATAGCATCCCCTACCCGGAAGGAAGAAAGAAAGAAAGAGAAGCGTAAGAAGGGACCTGTCAGGAGGAGGTCAAAAGTCAGAGTTATTGTTGTACACATACGATTTTATCCGATTCGGCGCACAACATAGCCAGTGCATTTTGCTACGTCTCGACTAACTACAGTAGCTAGCTGGCTAGCTGGCCAGCTAGCTAGTAGGCTAGCTAGCTAGCTAGCTAGAAATGATGTTGTGAGTGTTGGTGTTTTTTTGCCCTAGTTGCAAATCGATGAAGGAAATCCCTACAGTCGCCGATCAAAGAAAAATTGTACTAGCGCGAAAACTAATCAAGAATGCACACACTGCCCCGGGAATGGTGGTAACAAATATTTAATCGTTTTGTTATTTATGAATTTTAGAACATTCACCACAAATAATTTGCCTTTTGTGCTCGTTTTATTATCGTCCAAAAGGAAAACAGGTACTAACAAAATGACTGGCTTTCTTTGTGCTGCTTTTAAGCTACCACACCAATACACAGACAGACCGGCCGACCGAGCGACCGCTCCGAGAGAAAGATCCAACACCTACTGTCGTTCTTATCGTCACCGTCGTCGGTTCCCTTTCCCCTTTTTTCATTTACAGGAACAAGAAAGAAATCATCATGAGTGCTGATGATGATATCAAGCTCATTAGAAGCGTTGCTGCTGTTGTTGGGACACGTCCAGTAACACTACTTTCCTCCACTGGTAGGGTACTATCCGTGGGTGGCTGTGTGGGACGTCGTGTCAAGGGAGATACCGTGGGAGCTTGTGACGTAACGATCGTCGGTGCCATTGTGTTCGTCAATTCGGGATTCTCACCGTTAAAGTAATCTGGTTCTACCAATCGTACCAATCCTCGAATACGATTCTGCAATAATTCGTCTTGTTCAATGGCTGCATTCATAAATCCCATAAGTTCTTCTGCCGTGGGAGCATTGGGTGGAGGTCGGTACAAATTTTCATCATCCTCTTCTTCTTCTCTTTCTTGTAATTGACGTTGGCGACGATAACGACGGCGACGTTCCACTTCAACCGATACGGCGGGACAGGTACAGCTATCGGCGTCCGATTCATCTGTTGGGGCTACCAACAGTTTATCCTCGGAGAATGACAATTCCATAGTCGGTTCATCCACGCCACCATCTTCTTCGGGAATCATGAGAAGTGGAAAGTTCAGGTCCTGGGTAACCTCGCAGTTGCGACAGGTAGCTGTGAGAGAAACAAAATAGATTGCTGTATTCGATTCGCTGGCGGCGAGTGACATTGCGTTGGTCATCCAGCCACCTTGACTTCTACTACTACTACTACTACTACTACTACTACTTGTACTTGTGCTGGATGCACTGGTAGGACCAGGTGCTGGAGCACTGCCGAGAGTATCATCATTTTCTTCGTCGTAATTGGTAGGTGAACCCCAAAATGAACCACTGCCCGATTGTCGCGCATTGGCACTAAAGATTGTGCTGTTGTCATCGTCAATATCCATTGGATCGATATCAATATCATTCACATTGGTGTCATTATTTGGCGCCGTCCTGTAGGTACGTTCGGGAGTCACGGCAACAGTCTCTTTATAGCCTTGTTGTTCTTGTTGTTCGCGTTCCATCATGGTCATACTAACCGTGTAGACGGTACGAAAAAAGCCATCACAGTACGTAAAGGTATATCCATTGATCACATTCCGAAAAAGTGTTTGCATGGCTCGTTGTTCTTCGGATGTTAGCATTGCTCGATTGTTGCTACCATCTGGATCATTATCACCGTCTTCGTAGTATTCATCCTCTGAATTCGACGAGTAGCTGCCAGTATCCTTGCTGCTCCTCTTTTTGCTGCTACCGCCCTTACCACCCTTACCACTGCCTTTACGAGGAGGAGCAGGACTAGTAGCAATGGTTGTCGTCTTCGGAGTAGTAGTACTACTTGTGGATTTGGTAGAGCTGTAAGTACCATACGTAGCAGCATCTTTGTCATCACCACTGGTACCTTTACCACCTTTGCCTTTACCACTACTACTGCTGCTACTTTTGTTGCTCTTGGAAGATTTGCTGCTGCTGCTACCCTTTTTAGATTTGCTACCACCGCTGCCGCCACCGCCGTTGCCATTGCCATCACGGAATTGAATAGAAGTAACAAAAGTTGTTAAAAAGGGCATTTCTTCGGTACCACAATTGACAGGAACAGTATCGACGGACGTTGAATGATCAAAAATGTTGTTACTGTTGGACGTCGACGTTGACGTTGTGGAATCCTTTTGCAGGACACGACTGGTGTGGACGTTCGACAACGACGACGACGACGACGACGACGACAACGAAGAAGAACCACTGCCGCTTTGACCTTTGACCAAATTACGACGACGGCGACGGCCACTACTACGCTGCTGCTGCTGCTGCTGATGATGATGATTCACCTTTTGTGGTTTGTTGACCCTATTTTTGTTGTTGTTGTTGTTATTGTTGTTATTGCTAGTGGTGGTGGGTGCAGCAGCAGCTGTGACGGTACTGCTGCTGGTCCAGCACGACAACACCAATAACAACACCAATAATAAAAACGTGGTGGTGGATGGAACGAAGAATCGCATGGTTGTTGTTGATAATGTTAGTATTGGAAGTGTTGGAAAGAACAAAAAAGATGGAGGGTTTCTTGGTGTGTGTCTGTGTGTGTCTGTGCCTTTGTGTGTGTGTTTATCCAATTGAAGACTACTACAGTGTATACTAGTCTAGAGTAAACTTTTTCGTTCGGTAAAGTTTATTTTTTCACTAATACTACTACTACTGCTATCATCAAAAAAGCTTTAGTAGTGTAGTGGCTTTTGAATTGGAAGTAGGTAACACGGAATTGGGGATGGAGTATGCGTATGTATGTGGTGGTCTTTTTTTGTTTCAATAAATTTGGTTATGACGAGAAAGGACAAAAATGTATAGCACGTTCAAGAAATTTGAGAGTCAAGATTGGATATGTAAATTTGTTGAAACTTCACCCAAGATTGATTGCGAATGACAATATTCTCATCATCAATTAAGTCATGGTAGACAAACCTGATAATAATATTAAGGAAATAGGGTTTTCTACTACTAGTAATACAGTAATGTTCTCTATACAAGTACTACTAGTAATAGTAGCTACTAGTACCTGGTAGTTTACAACAACCACCACCACCAGTAAGTAGTACTACAGCACTAGATAGCCAAATCTGCAAAAACCGTGACACACGAGCAATGTCCCAATTTTGGCATGAAATCCCGCCGTAAATTGCTAACGCAGTCATTTTCAAGCTTCGGAATGACAGACCCGTCTGACCTTGAACCGAATTCGTCTGTCCAGGAGGACTCTCTACTGCTACTCTAGGTAGGTCTAGTAGCTATGATTCGAATTATATTTGAATTTTTGTTGTGGAGAGCTTTCAAGAGTAGTGTAGGCCTCTCATCACTCCACTACTGTATTTCACTAGACCCTACTGCTACAACTACCAGCAGTTGTAGCTAGCTAGCGCTATTAGCTACAGTAGACTAGTAGTATTCTATTATTTGGAATAGCTAGTATTGAATCTGGTAGCTAGATCTACTAATTCTAGGCATAGAAGAGATAAAGAAAATCACTCAATATTTTTAAGTCAGACATGATAGTCACTACTGCTCCTTCTAGGAGTAGTAGCTACTGTATGAGGAAACGTTCCCAACTACTCTACAGTAGTACGGAATCATCAGTGATGGCTGCCCAGTATGTTACCAATCATGCTAATCATGCTACTACCACCAACACTACTGTTACTATTACAACTACTTCTACGACTACTGGCTAGAATTGTACTAGACAATGCTTCTGTTTTGTTGTTGTTCGCAGAAGGAAAGCATAGATACTTGTCCCCGATGCATTGCATCGTCGTCCGATGCACTCCGCAAGAAAAAATTAGTATTATTAGTATTATTATTTTATTATTATTATTGTGAGCATCCTCTTCGAAAAAAGAGTCTCGGCTGCCTTTCCATGTCGCAAGTCCAGTGAAAAAAAAACTGCTTAATTAATACCACTTAAACAGTTCGGTTGCTATTTCTAATTATTTATAAAATGATATTTTCAACTTTCGCCAATAATATTCCAACGGCTGAAAGGATTGTTTTTGGAACGCCATTTTACCTCCAATCTTCTCTCCTCCTCATCTCATCCTTATTAACCTCACCTGTTGCAAGTTTCATTCATTGTCTCTTGTCCCAGTAATTGCAAAACAAAGTACAATATCTCATTTGGCACGGTGTTCGTCTTCTTGGTTTTGTGTGTTTGAAAAAAAAAATGGTGCAAGGATATCATAAGTATCAGCAACAATATCAGAATCAGAATCAGAATCAATATCGGCAACATCAGTCTTTTCCTCATGATTTTGCTGGTAGTGGCGGTACCGGTGGATATCATTACGATATGCCAGTGATTCCTCGAAGTGGACGTGAAGTTCATCCTCGTAGAATAGTACCCAGAGAAGTCATCAACAATCGTTTCTCATCTCGTCGTGAGTTTTTTCCAGAAGATTCGTTTGACGATGATGATGATGATGATGACGAAAACGAAGAAGAAGAAGAATCGGTGACTGCAAGTACAACGATTGTCGAGATATCCAAAGGCGACGGTGATAAGACGACACCAACAACAGCAGCAACAGCAACGGCCATGTCCAAACTGAACGAAAAAGAAGTTATCAGTTTACTAAGAACACTGTATTTGAAAGGTGAAGAATCCGGTCCAATGGATGATGTTCGTAATGACACAGAAGAAGAAGCAGCAGCAGCAGCTGTTGCTACTACTCCTACGACGACTACTGCTGGTACGACCAGCTCTACTACTTCTGCAAGTAAAAGTGGTTCAAAGAAGAAGAAGAAAATGAACAAAAGTTCAAGATTACTTCGTGACACTAATACTTCTGATTCGGTAATCAGCACCAACAATAGACAGAAACAAAGACGAGGCTGGGGAACCAATTACTTTTCGTCCAAGAATCGATCTAATACGGATGTTGCTACTCCAGCATCCATTTACCGAGAACAACAATCACCACCACAAATTCATTCACAACGACAACAGCAAATGCAGAAGAACAGTCATTCATCTCACTACAGTCAAAACAAGAAGAACAACAACAGCAACAATAAGAACGGCAAACAAACAAAAATGAAAAAAGAAAAGACGAAACGGAGGTTCTTTGGATTGAGCAAACGCTCTAACAAGATCGCCACTGATCCCAGTATCGACTTTGAATACTTGAATGATCAGGATCACTACTATTACAGCAATAACAATACCCAACAACAACATCAGCAACAAGAAGAAGAACAACAGCGTCGCCATGAACTTTGTAGTCAAGGTAATGGATCAGTGGGATTGAATTCGTATAATTCCAGAATGCCATTAAATCCTTACAACAATACTACTGGCATGCAAAAAATGATGACCCAGTACCTGTCTCCTCCTCCTCGTCCTCTTCGTAATCTTCAACAACAAATAATGCGTGGTGAATTGGTTGTTGAACCAGCACAGGTAGTATTGGTACCTCCTCCTCTTGGAAACAATGACAATACCATAGAACACAATAGCAGTACACCACGAGGACCGCACAATACAGTTCAGGGACGTGTCGTAGGACTACCTCGGGTCAATTCCATTCGTGGAACAGATCTTAGTCCTATTGTTGAGGGTGTCGATGAGGCTACTACAGCTGTGCGTGCTACTACTACTCCTTCTGCTGCGCCATTACAAGTTCAAACAACTTTACCAACGTCCGACATTACACAAGCTGAATTGGTCGCCGCAGAAACACGACGTCAACCGTCTCCTCCGGGTATCGTCAATACGAATAATCAGGCCCTTCAAACTAACGACAAAAGGAACACGAAAACTCCTCCATCCAAAATTATTTTGCAAACGAATCCAACTCCAGAGCAATGGAATGCTCTCGAAAATGTACATAAAGATATGTACCCACCATTGGAAACACCATTCAGTAATGATGCTACCGATGGTCGTACCAAACCACCTCAAGAAGTACAGGTAGTCCGCGACACTGATTATGTTCGTCCTTACCATTACAACAATAACAACCATCAGTACGATCACGATGGGAGGATGGTTAGTGATAATATCAGCAGCATTGATGACAATGATGATCCATGGAATCGATCGCCCAATTCTTTATTGTCGCAGTTTGCGCACGAAATGGCACCCAATCCAAATTGTTTGATTCGAGGTAGTGCCTGTTATGATGTATTGCACTACCTTTGTTCGAGATGTTTTGGTGGTGGTGGTGGCGGCGGCGGTGGTGGCGGCAGAACCAATACATCACGTTACATGAAAAGGAGCAATGGTCCAACCCTCCACGACGATACCATTGCACCTAACATTTATTATGGAAGAACAACACCTAAAAAATCAACCAGAAACTGGCGGTGGCAGCAGCAGCAGCAGCAGCAACTTGTACAAGTTGACACGGATGAAAGACCTTCCAACTATCGTGGATACTTTCCTTCGCATGTCTAGGAATGGAGTCACACAAGAAGTCACCAGCAACATGATGTACGGCTAACTAGTGCCATTGTAGGAATAGCACGCTAGCAAGGTATGGATAAGGGTGGCCAGGAAGCATCTTTAAAAGGAGAAGCTTTGAGACATAAATGTAGAGTACGGACACATATTATAAATTACAGGATGTCTTAGTCTGACCGAAGTGGTAATCTTCTCATTGTTGGCTTGGTATTATAGGGAGAGACCTCCCTCTTCAAATCACTTTTGACAGAAGAGGATCTCAAGTCGCTGTTGAAAGGTGCTGCCATCGTGTCATTCTTCTTCATGGGTGGATTTATAATCGCGTCAATTAAACACTGCACTCGGTCCTTCCACTCCTGAAGTATTTGCTGCGAAACAACGTCCTTCAGGAGTGAATGCGTAAATGAATAAAGTACAATCTCACCCCCAGCAAGTTCTTTAACGGAAAGGAATCCATTTTGCTCAGCTTCATCGAGGCTTTCACTCACAAGAGCCAAGTGGGATGCTCGGGCATCTTCGTCTTCTACCGAAATGTCATTGTAGCTTTCCATAACAGCGACAACATCTTTCATAGCAAAGGAACGGCCCAACATGGCACCACACTGCAAGTGTAATCGTGCCGACGTATCCAGCGTATCGAGTCGGTTGAGGAGCACATCCTTGACTTCGTCACCAGAATCCGAATCTCTTGACATGTAAAGACCCAGAAAAACGTCAGCAACAGATGGAATGCCTTCGGATAAGAGATAAACGGAACGAGCGATATTTGACTGTTCTAGATCTGGAAGCTTGTATTTGCCCATATAAATTTTGGTCATTCTCACAATATCCTGTTCCGTCATTTTCGTTACCGGCACAAATCGAACTTTGTCATTGCTGGTCAACTCATCCCAAAAGCTGCCCCGGGTGTTGAGTCCATACTGATTTCTGTCCGCACTAAGAACGAGGTAGCGGCATGCTGTTGGTAACACTACCAGTCGCTGTAAAATCTTCCAGCTCATCTCATCCACGCCCGACACGTCATCGAGTGCAAGGACTACCAGATCCATATCCTTCGTCAGCTCAGTGTAAATGCGAACAAAGTGCTTCACAAGAGTGTTCCAGTCGGACATTTTCCGTGACTTATCGGACCACTGACCAATATCACTCGAAAGCTTATCACTGAAAATGAGGCCGGCAAGCATCTCTACGTACTGCATAGGAATGCTCGCCTGCATACAGGTCCGCAAAAATGAAAGATGGAGCTGAGCGTTGGCTTGCTTTTCCATTTCCTCTTGCAACGCAGAGTCGATTTCACCGTTAGAGTTTGCGAAGCCCAGAAATGGACTCTGCTTCTGTCTTAGTGCATTTAAAAATAGGGGCCGAATAATGCTAAAGGGCTTGAAGGCATCGTCTTCAGAAAACACGTGTCGGAAAACCACGTGTGTAGCATTTAACTGCTTGCAGAGACCCTCGATTGTGCTAGCAACCCGCGACAACAAAAGACTCTTTCCATATCCAGCAGGACCGGAAACGAAGGCTAATTTCGAAGATTCCTTTGATGGTCCCTTGATCATATTGCATGCCAAGGAAGTAAGCTCGGCAACTTCTTTGGTACGGCCAACGAATTCACTCCTCTCAATGTGTACCCATGACTTTCGCACTGGTAACTTTGGTTCATAAATACGCACAGGAAAGCTATAGCCTTTTGCAAGAATGGGCTTTCGTACCCTGAACTGGCTGGACCTGGCACTGGACCGAAGAGCCCCATCTACCAACACACCAGGATTCTTTGTGTTAAAGCAAAGACGAGCACTCAGGTTTACTGCGGGTGCTAGCACAGCGTACTCGTGACGCGAGGAACCCCCCACAACACCAGCGTAAGCTTTGCCTGCTGTTGCGCCCATCCGACTCTTGACGGAAAGCTCGGTTCTCAACAGCGACCCAATGTTTCTCATACAAGGCATGGTTCGTTCCTCCACCATGTTTGGAAAGGTGCTTCCTCGGAGTCCCCAATTGAAAATTATGACCAATCCCTTGTCGTCCACAATGAACTGCCGGAGCTGACCACCGAAATGGTCGACTTCGCTTTGGACAATAGCCATGATCTGTTGCAAAAGGTCGAGCGTTTCTTGGTCAACAGGGCTGCTCATCAAATCAAAATTTTCCGGTAAAATGGGCTGTAGGAATACAGTTACGACGTCCCGCAATTCCGCAACCTCGGATGCACCCATACTGGATGGTCGGGAAGGCGTAGAGAAGGATAATCGCTTTGTTTCTGAAAATGTAGTTGCTGGATGCACATAGGAATCCAGGTATGCCTCACAATGTTGCAGCATGCTCGTAGTCCAATCCTCGCACTTTCTAGACAAATCAGTAGAGGTCGATGCTGTCTTCTGATTGGCAAGCAGGGTTGGCGAGTGCTGTGCCTTGTAAAAGACCTGAGACTTGCAGGCCAAAACAACAGGTCTCTCTCCAACGTGACAACGCTTGGAAAGTTTAACTAGGCCCTCTAAAGCACGGATAACTTGAGGAGAGACGACAACTTGGCTCGATTGGGCCACCTCCATGGCTTTCGACAGCTGTTTCATGGCATCGCCAACAACCACATATTCCGTTCGTTTGGAGTTGCCAACATGTGTCCCAACAATAGCTCCGTATGCTACTGCGCAGTGAATGTTCAGCAATGTTGTGTCTGGCATTCCAGCAGCAGTGTGAGTCTTGACGGAAAGGTCGGAACACACATCGACAAGCTTGGAGGCACATTCTGTTGCTAACAAGCAGGCAGATGACTGTTGCTGATGCTTCTTATCTTGATGATCCCTCCACTCGACCAAGAGAGCATCGCCAGCAAACTTGAGCACATCCCCTTGATGAGCGTGTACAATCTCCAATATCTGTTCAAAGTAAGAATTGATGACCTTGGAGAGCTGTTCAACTTCTAGTGAACGAGATAACTCGGTGAAACCAGAAACATCAATAAAGAGTAGAGCAGACGTCGATTCAACACTTGGTAAAAGATCAATCGGAGCACCAGTATCAGCTTCACTATGAGACGATTCACCTTCGACTCCAAGCGATAGCAGCGAGCTGTCCATCATGAGCGGCTTCATAGTGCTATTGGACAATCTTCCTTGACGGAGCTTGGAGACCTTGGCATCGGGATCTTCTTCTTCTTTGCTGTTCGCGGAGGAATCGTACAACAAACTAGCAACGGAGTGATGGCCTTCACTGTGAGAGGAGTCATCTGTAACTCCTTCACTCAATTGCAAACTCTCTTGCAGCAAGCTTCGGATCTTATTCTTGTTTTCTTCTTGAACAACTTGGTTGATTATCTGATCCAGGACAGTTCGAGGTACGTGGCAGGCCAATTGATCGAGGCTCATCAAGAGCTGTTCACGCTGCATTTTTTCATCGTCTTGTAGTAGAAGTGAGTGTGCAGGTAGTACACTCAAGTTGTCTGTATGACGCCTAACTTGTCCACCAGCTATTAGAGCAGGATCACTTCTTTCCATTTCGATGTTAGTATCGTAAGTAGAAGTAGGCAGACCTTTCAGGGCAGTTCCAAGTGAGTTTCCTGTGTTGCTTCGTCTCACCGATCTTCTATGAAGACGAGTACCGCTACTGCGACGGGATGGCTTGGTAGAGATTACATCCCAAAGACTGGTAGTACTAGCACTACTAGCGGACATTGTTGTCTTTTCCATTATTTTGCTGTTCAATATGCTTCGCTTATAATAATTCTCGTTTTACACGACAACAAAATGATAAAATAAAGAATCTTCGCAGAGTAGTCTAGTTTTTAAACAGTATGGATAGTGACCGAAAGTTAATGAAAGAGGTTGATGGAAACCTGCTACTGGTACTAGACTATCATTTGTGTGTGTCTCTCTGTGTGTTTGTTTGTTTCATCTGTTGATAAACGGAAGACGAATGAATCATCTTTCTGTTGTTTTCTTTCTGCACCGCAAACGTACGTACTTGATACCTGGTAGTAGTAGAAAAGTGAAGAAAGCGAACGAAAAATGTGCATTCGTTCGAGGAGCTGACTCACCAAGCTGAAGGCATAATGTCTTTCAATAATTAATTTTTAATTTTTTTAGTGGCTAATCGGAGACTTTTTTATCAATGGTAAAATCATGGAGTCGGAAGTATGAACACATACCTGGTATGGTACTACTTCAAGCTACCTGGTACCGTACCTACCTGGTAGTAGACACTTTGAAATCTTCCATACCTGGTACCACTACCGTACTCGTTCCATGTTGATGTTTTCTGACTCAAACATTTACTCCAGCTTACACGTGCTGGTAACAGGTACCATACCTGGTACCATAACAGTTAGTGGTACCTGTTACTAAGTAATACTGTACCTGGTGGTAATACTATTATACTACTACTATTTTAATGGTATGGTATCCAGAAGTACGTAATCTCCCGTCACTACTACGGTATGGTAATAATATTTTTCAATATCAATACTAGAACTGTATCAGGTAGTATAACTGGTAGCACGACCTGTTACCAGAGCAGACTAGACCTGGTACTGTACGTGGTACCAGGTAATACGTTCCAAACTCAACGAACGCACGCATATGTGTCGTTACGAAGATTCTTTCATTTTTAGTTGCCGATTATTAACAAAAGAAACGAAGAAATAGATATTGTTACCAGGTACTAGACTACCTGGTAGTAGAAAATATTATTATGTACCAGGTAGGTACAGTAGTCTACTCTACCTGGTATGATGTACCAGGTAGTCTAGTAGTTTACCATAGTCAAAAAAAATTCTCGAAGATTTTGACCAGTAGACAAATCTGACCAAAGTAACACATCTTCTTTTTTCTCTGCCTCAACTTGAACTTTATACCACGTACGGTAATAATATGGTACTGGTACTAACTGGTAGAGTTCTCATAGTACCATAGTAGACTACCATGTACCAGGTAGTAATATAGGTAAGCTGAGCTTGTTCCAACAAGAATTGGCTTCCCTCCGGTGCTGTCTGTAGTACTCTCTACCTCGGAGAGTAGTAGATAAAACTAACACTAGTAGGCTATCAAATCAATAATAAACAATAATAGCTTGACTGGTGGAGTGTGTGGTCAATAGTCAAAGATACCTGGTACCAGTGCACCAGGTAACGCAAATCGATGATTTGAAATACAGCAAAATTGAATACAAAAAATAAGAATCATCTCTTTTGCTGATGAGCCCTCGGCATGCATCTTTTCGCAAAAACAAACCAAGTAACTGGTACCACTACATATGACAACACTAGAGTAGCGCGGTGTTATGCATATACAATTGCGAAACAACACGTTGATAAACAACCCAGCGGAATTCAGGCAGCTAAAACTTGCGCAGGCATTGTGCAGCATGGAAGCGATAGATTCTGATGCATCAAAGGCTGGCTTAGCTAGCTACTACTAGTAGTTCGTAAGTTGTTGGTAACCTAGCCATTTATACCAATTTAAGCATAGAAACAGCACACGACTATCTCTTACAATTCCTATGATGAAGCTATTGCGGTACGGTAGCATGTGTGTATGTATATATATGTACCCTAACCCTATATACATATATATATTACTTTGTAATTTGCCATTGAATCCAACGCTCGGCCCAATCAAAGGGCCATGTTACCAAGCTTATAGGAAAGGGTACTTCAAACGAAAATCCGTTCCGATATTGAGCTTCAAATTGTGTGTAAAATCCAATCCCCGCAACCACAAACCCCAATACCTCGCACAATGCACCTGTCGATTCGTTGTTGTTATTGTCGTTGTTGTCTCTGTCATCATTGTTTCCGTTCCCTCGAATCAATCCAAACAGTCGTACACCACGTTTGGCAAGCATACGACTCGTAGCATGAGCAAACAGCAACCCACCCGCAATAGCTGATGTTGCAGCAGTCATGACACGTTGAATGCGCCAGGCTATATTCATAGCTGTGGCCTTACAGATCCAACCAATCACGACGGGAATCCATGGATGGTAGTCTTCGGCAACCACCAGGTAGGCTGGAGGACCGAATACAAATTTGGCAACAATTTCAATGTATCGCGCCATTGTCATGGACAGCGTAATAACACGCGCATATTCTCGTTCCAGTACGGTCGATACGCCCAACCACGTCGTGTACAGTGCACCAGCTGCGGTATTGATTTTCACAGGATCGACTGTTGCCATGACAATATGAGTCTTCTGTGCGAACGATCTGTTCGTCGTCTTACTACCACGGCTCCTGCTACTCCGACGATGACGCGAACGCTTGTTCCGTTTGGTGGTACGATCGTCATCATCATCATCATCACCATCATCATCGTCATTACCATTATAATTGTATTCATTGTCGTTACGGTAGTCATCCAGATGATCATGATGGAAACCAAACGATGGGTGGGTAGTGGTCGTTGTTGGAATATCATCATCCAAAGCTTCAATGACACGTATGGCTTCATGGGTCAAATCGGATATGGCATCGATCATGATATTCCATCCACACTGTTGTGCCGCATTGAGACTCGAAAATAACGTCGGATAGTATCCACCAGCAAAGCAACTGACCAGACCAACTTGTGCAACGATGGCATCTTTTGGCAAGGCCGCGTACACACCCACTATAAATTTCGTAACGGCAACCACCGGTGGTAAGATCAATTTACCACATCCAATAACAATGTACGTGACGGTTCTTACAGCCTTGACAAATACACCAGCGGCAACACCAATATTGTTATTGTTGTTGTTATTGTTGTCCATAGTTTGACCACCACGAGGAATAATAGTAGTAGTTCGTCTGTGAGACGAATGGATGTTGTTGCTGCTTTTCCTACTTTCTTCTAACAATTCTTCGTTCCTCGTGTTCTTCTCGTTATATTCGTATGGAAGCGCTGCAGCTGCAGCTGCAGCAGCTGCTGCTGCTTTTGATAGATATTTTTGTGCTGTAGCATTGAATGGCGATTTGTTTCTTTTGTTCTTGTCATTATGGCTACAACTACTACCTATATTCAATGGTATGGATCTCGATAATGCATCCCTGTAGAATTGACGACGACGACGACGATGATGATGATGATGATGCCGGAAAAAAGGTGACGATCCACGAACAAAAGCAATACTACTCCAAAGGAAGATGCTGTAGTATAGTACTACAACAACAAAATAATAACCATTCATAGTACAGTAGTCTAGTAGTTTGTGTCCTGTGTGCAGGTGTGTGCAGGGTTATAAATCAATAATACGCACACAAGACGACCAGGTTGAGTCTAATAAAAATTATTCTTTGATAGACAGGTACGTAGTGTTTAAACTTTATAAACAATAGTAGTGTAGTAGTCTACGGTAGTATTTCAGGTTTATATTTACTCATTCAGTTGTCTACTTCCGTACTGTACCTACCACGGGCACTACTACTACTAGCTACTAGTAGTAGTGGTAGAGGTACTACACTATTACGCCGTAGCGTAGGGTACTCATTTTTTTGTTAAAAGAAAGGAAAAAGATACTCAAATATCGTGAACAACTGTGCACCCTTTGAATACCCTTGCATAAAGTACTCGTTGCAGTAAAGCAAGAATGTAATTTGAAGTTGAGGTTCGGGATAAACAAATCCTCATTTTTTGAATTTTGAGGCGACCAGATGGGAGGCCAGCTACTCTGCTAGCAGCTACGCTACCACTAGCTAGCTAGTAGGCTGTCCATCAATCGATCAATCACATACAATTTTCCTTCTTTAAAGTTTTTTTTAATGATATATTCTCTCCTGTAAATTTTTTTAAGTGTGTCATTCATTTCAAAATCAACACATTCTTTTTTCTTGGGCAGGAGGGGCTCTCCTGATTGTTTGTATTCTTAGAAGATTCCTATTACTATGATGTGCCATTGTACAATACTACCAGTACGACAACTACTGTTTCTCACGTTGTTGACAACAACCATACTGACAATGGCTGCAACGGCTGCTGCTGCTGCCTCTTTTCAGACGAAAATTCTGCAATCACATTCGTATTGCACTACTACTACGAGTACTGCATTTGCAAGAGCAGCAAACTTTGGTCCAACCACGACAGTATCATCTTGTCGTCATTCGTTATGTTCCTTCCAATTGCAATTACAACAACACAACAACAACAACAGAAACAAAAACAACAATTACAATGATTACAAACAACGACGACAACGACGACAACAACAACGACGACAACGAGTTATATTGTACGATAATGATATAAAAAAAGCACTGGATATATTGAGAACGGGTGCCAGTATAGCCAAAGCGAGTGAAGAATTAGGTTTAGATGAAGAAGAAATCGAACGGTTGTTAGATGAAGAAGAAGAACAGAAAAAACTAATAAAAATGGAACAACAACAGCAGCAGCAGCAGCAGGAGCAGGAGCAACAGCTAGACTCAGAGCAACAGCAGCAGCAGCAGCAGCAGCAGCAGCAGCAGCAGGAACAACCACAAGAGCAAGAAATGGAACAGAAGGAAACGATTACTAACAAAAACAGCATGAACGGAATTGAGAAACTTGGCAAGTCTATTCTCAAAGAAGTCACGACAACAGCTACTGATACTGATACTGATACTGATACTGATACTGATACTGCAGCTGCTGATGTTGCTGCGAACACTACCACCAACACCACCACCAAAAACAACACTGATACAATGATTGGAAATGAATTGCAACGACGATTGGATGCCTTTGATCGACGTGCCAAAAAAACACGGTTGGTTATGGTTAAAAAATTAGCATTGTGGGCCTTTGATGTTTGTTCTACCACTGACAATACCAATGGCAATACCAACGACAATGACAATGACACCACCAACACCAACAAAAATGAAAACAAAAACAAGGAGAAGAAAATTGATCGCAATGCCTTTTATAGCGGAATGTTACTGGTGCATTTGCATTTAGCAAAGTACGTGGGTGTTGCTGCCTGTCATCCACCAAATCGTGATCAGATAGAAGAACTGTTTCAATTGGCAGATCACGATCGATCAGGATATCTGGATGAAACAGAATTTACCAATGCTGTCGTTGTGGCGTGTGCTCCTATTACGAGTCGCATTGCTATTTATTGGTCACTGTTGGCCGTACTACCCGTTGTTGTCGGAACGACATCTACCATTGTATCACATTTCATGACACAAACGGCTCCTCGTGGTCATCCGATGGCATCATCAGTATACCAAAAAATGATCGCCGTCATTGAATGGATCATCGAACACATGTTTCGCGTTTTTTTATTTTCTATTTTGGTACCCAATATATTTGGTCGTATTGATCGCATGACACGAACGCGTGCCATGCAACAAGCCAAACAACGCCAACAAAACAGTACCAGTACGAGTTTGTGGTGGTTACGAGATGTGTCGTCTACCTTTCGTGCCGGTGCTGGTAGTAGCAACAACAACAACAATCACAATCACAACAACAATAACGTTGCTCACAACTTATCAAGTTGGATAAAGGAAATGAACGATGCTATTCAATCCAACATTAATAGTTTCAACGGAATATCTACTACCAACAATGTACGGTTGGATGATAATGCAGCAGCAAACTCCACGACAGCAAAAGACGACGCAATGACAAAGGACAGTACTGGACGATGGCATCCTTTCAGCAAGGTCTTTCGGAGAGCATGATACTGCTGCAGCCTTTGATGAGAGTATGCAATCCAACAAAATTGCCTTTTGAATCTCGCCGATATAATAATCTCGATGACATCCAATGTACTTACGTAGCTGTTACCTGTTACTGCTATTTTCTAGTGGCTGACTCGATACGCAAGAATGAAGGAAACGAATGATTACAAGCTACAGCTAGTTTTGTGTTTTTATGACTTGTTTAGCTCGTAGTAGGGCTACTTTGTATCGCGTGTAAAATGTGTATAGTATGTAGGTAGGTACTCCAGTAGATAGAGAGTGTAACAGCTGCTTCTGAGACCTTTTCTTAGTTGTTGTTTTTCGGGGTATCGCTGCGCAACTTGAACCTAGCCTGGTCTGGCATAAATATGCAATGAGCCAATCAAGAGATACATAATAGGCCAGACGCAGTTTGAATGGAGCGCAAAAGGCTATAGTTGTCGCGGGATTGGTAATCTCTCAGCTATTTACGATGAGCCGTCAGTACTAGTAGGAGCATCATCGGCCATTGTTTTGTCATCGCACAGTCCGCTGATAAAGATGGAAGTCTTGTCGGTGACTTCTTGAGCTTTCGTCTGAAGACTGCCTGAAAATGAATGCAAATGATCAATCGTAGCAATCCACAATTCACGCACAGTATCACGTCTTCGTTGTACTCGCTCGATGTGTTGATGGACATCAGTTTGAAACAACGGTGAGAACCACACATCAACTTGGCTATCATTTAACTTTTGCAACATGGCTGTCAGAGCACGAACTCGGGTATCTGCGAGCAGAGAACGAGTAGGTCTGAATGCGGACGGAGCCATCGGCGAGCTCAAACTTCGAGATCTGTTGTTTACAAAGGCGATAGTTGCTGGGTTTTCCGCAGTAACTGGCTCGGGCATGGAAGGTAAATCGTCGGCGTCATTCATGTATTGTTCATCATCCGCTCGAGAAGAAGAAGAGGACAACTGCTCGAACAATGACTCGTCCTCCTCCATGACTACTGCCGAACTAGGAGCAAACTCGTCCTTAACTAGGTCCTCAGTAACAGGAGAAGCGTGATTTTTTTCCGAAATAGCGGCAGAAGCGGCATCGAACATTTTGATGTACTCGTCCATTTCCTTTTCGGTTAGGTTAAATGTATCCACTTCCCCATAAGGAGTATTAGTATCAATGGGAATCTTTGTTTCCTCTTCAACTCCAGTGGAAGCAGCATTGACGTCAACTTTCTTATTTGGAGATTCATCTTGTTGGGAAAGTCTATTCTGCTCCTTGATTTGAGCAGACGCAGCATGAAACATCTCGATGTACTCATCCATCTCCTCTTCAGTCATTTCTTTCATAATGTTAAATTCCTCCTTGGTGGTACCTTCTTCAGCGGGAGCAGTCTGTTCTTCCTTGATGAGATCAGATGCAGCATGAAACATTTGGATGTACTCGTCCATTTCTTTGTCAGTCATTTCTTTCATGATATCGAATCGTGCCATTTTTCTTTCCTTTTCTTGTTTAGCAAGTTTCTTCTGTTCCTTTATTTCAGAGGAGGCTGTATTGAACATGATAATGTATTGGTCCATTTCTTCATCAGTCATGTCGTTCATAATATTGAACTCCTGCTTAGCACGCTTGCCATTCTTGATTTCAGCAGATGCAGCATGGAACATTTCAATGTACTGATCAATTTCTTCTTCCCTCATCTCTTGCATAATATCGAACTCGTTGGTCTGTTGCTTGGCCACGGGATCGACAGGAGCAGAGGGAATATCTGAGATCATGTCACCCTCCATGATTGGAGCTTGGCCTTCTTGTTTGAGCCTTTCTTGTTCCACAATGCTACTAGATGCATCATTAAACATCTGAATATACTGATCCATTTCTTCAATGGTCATACCCTTCATAATATCAACGTCATATAGGTTTGGTTCGGCATCGTGAAGAGCGGGAGCAGCAGGAGGAGTTAACAAACCCTTGCTGCTGCTAGCTGTGGTGTCCATGACGGGTACTTCCACATCCATATCCTTGGCTTCCATCATTTCGGCAGAGGCCTCATTGAACATGGCAATGTAGTCATCTATTTCTTGTTCGGACATGCCTGAGATATCGAGTTCTCCAAGATAGTCTCCCAAGTCAACTTTGCCAGAGGGAAAAACTGGATCCATACCAGCGTCGACTTTCTTCCTGGTAATCTCATCCCTGGTGACCATCTTTTGCTGTTCGAGTTCCAGAGAAGCCTTGTTGAACATTTCAATATACTTGTCCATTTCGGCCTCCGTCATGTCTGTAAAATCATTTTCAGCACCACCGTCATTGATGGACGAAGTAGCAGCAGCAAGAACATTGATGTTGCTAAAGGGAATTTCGCTCGTACTGTCAGTGGTATCAGCTTGTTTACTTTCCTGTTCCAGAGACGTCGAAGCTGCATTGAACATTTCAATGTATTCGTCCATTTCTGCAGCCGTCATATCCGTCAAATCAATACCAGAAATGTCATTGTCATCATCTTCTTCAGTGTTAAGTGAAGGCCTACGATGACTGCCGATGTCATTATTTTTGTTCTGCTGTGCCTTGATGGCATCAGAAGCATCCTTGAACATTTGAATGTACTCATCGGCTTGTTGGACGGACATGTTAAGTATATTGGCCCCGGGGCTGGCATCTGATGGTAACAAACCCTTGGGAGCAAAAACGTCTACATCAATTGCGGATGCTTTCCGTTGTTCGTCAATGTGGTTGGACAAAGGTGTTGTGGCATCCTTCTTGGCCTGACGGTTCTTCTGGCGACGACGATAGGATGGTTCCTTCGTTTCGTACGATGAAGCAGTGACGGGATCTCGAGACGACGACGACGACGATGTGGCGTCCTTGTCAGCAAATACATCTTCGGTAACAACCTCGGGAATGTCCATCGTAACATCTTTGAATTCGACAATTTCTCGTTGCAGGCTTTGAAGACGTTCTTGTAGAGATGTTATGACTTCTTCGGCTGTCGTCGTTGCTGTTGGTCTGGTATTCATAGCCTCAAAAGTTTTGGCAGCTCGGTATTCGGCTGCTAACTCTTCTACGCTACGATCTAATGATTGGTAGTATTCTTGGTCATCATGACTGGGCATCTTTTTCGAAAGGTTTTGCAATGCACCATCCAATTCATTAGCAATAACTTTAGACGATCGATGCTGTCCGTTGCTATTATTGCCGTTGTTGTCATCATCATGATGATCATCATCATCATCATCATGTGTGGAATAGTAGAGTAAATGCCCAATTTCACAAACTAAATCACGTGCCAGAACCGTTATAGCATCTTGTTCATGTTCATGTTGTTGTTGATGAGCGGACGATGATGATATGCGATCATAAATGAGGGTAGCATCATCTAATAATTGTTGCAAAATGACAGGATCTGGTTTACCATTGTCTTGAAATTGAGGAATTTCCAATACTGGTAGCATTGTCGTGGGTGATGTAATAGATTGCTTAACAGCTGTATTGGAAATCATTTCCTTCTCATCAATCTTCATCTGCGGTGGCTGCTGCTGTTGTTGTTGCTGAAAAGGTTGTTCCTGTGCCGGAGGAACAGCAGCAGCAGCAGCAGCAGCAGCAGCAGCAGACGCAACGATTTCATATCGAATGATGGTATATCTGTGCTGTAGTTCTTTCAGAGTATTTTCGGAATCAGTTGCAGCAGTAGTGGTATCATCATTATAAATTTTATCATCATCATCATCATCATCGTCTGTAGTGTTCGTTGGTTGTTGCTGTTGTTGCAGCATGTCTCGGCATTGACGTGCCAAAACTTCCATTCGTTGCTTCTTCTCGTGAATAATAGTAATTGTATTATCCGTGTAATTGTCATTACTGTCAAAAGAAGACGAATCGACTGACATGGTCGTTGCCAACATGTACTCCCGCGTTGCTTCTTCTAATTCTTGTGCTACTTTGGCTCTCGTCGTGATACTGGCAGTAGTTGGAGCAGTTGGAGGAAGATGAGAACGTAGAGCGTGACTAATATCACGAACAAGTTCATTTAATTCTTGTTGTTGCAATTGTGAACAAGACGACGACGACGACGAAGAAGATAATATAGAACGATCGTTACTACTGGTGGTCGACAACAGTATAACACCGTCCAACAATTCTCGCAGCTGTTGCTCATTTTGGTGGTCTTGTTCTTGTTCTTTTCGCTGCAGTGAAGCAGACAAGTCAGTAGCGGTAGCAGGAGCGCTACTACTACTACTACTAGTAGTAGTAGTAGCAGTAGTCGGAGAAGGAGTCATTGTCGAAACGACTCTGTTTTCTGGAAGTTTGGTAGTAGTAGTTTTAGGAGTAAAAATTCTTGTTGTTGTTGCTGCTGCTGCTGCTGTTGTTGCTGTAGCTTTGGATATAACTTGATTTGCACTGTTACCCTGTAGCAATGGATTCGATCGAAAGTTGGCAGCAGCAGAAGCAGAAGCAGCAGCACCAGGAGTAGTTGTAGAAGTACCAGTACCACCAACGACAGAAGCACCGCCACCATTACTACTAGTACTGCCTGCAGTATTAATATTCGTATTAGTAGCCGTTACCAACTTGGTCGTATCAATCTCAAACAATGAATTCAGTCTGGCTACGGTAGCATCACAAGGAAATCGTGGATCTCTGTAGTGTTGCTTTTTGTCATTAGCAGCAGCAGTAGCAGCAGCATTGTCATTGTTGTTGGAGGAAGAAGGAGCAGTAGTAGTAGCAGTAGTAGTAGTAGCAGCAGTAGTAGGATGAGGAGCATCCCTGTGTTGAAACAATTTGGATTGCAAGAAAAGGTACTCTTGGGTATGATTGTAGTAGGAAGTATGATTGGTATTCCTATAATTATTGGTATTGGATACAAAGGTAGAACTCATACGAATTTGTTGTTCCGATGGGCATTTTTTACTTGACGTCGTAGTAATAGTAATAGTAATAGTAGCAGTAGAGGTAGATCGACCCGTAGTAAAGGCATGTCCTGTGGTTGTCGCCAGCAAGAGCATCGTCCAAAATAGCATGATGGCAGCCGTTGCATTACAGTAGTAGCAGGAAGAAGAAGAAGTAGTGGTGTCGGCCATCTTTTTCAGTCTATTCATGATGAAATATTATTATAATATTATATTTTGAAGTGCTCAAATTATTTATTTGGCCATCAATAACACAGTATATTAGATCTCCCTCTTGGATAACATAAAAATAAAAATAATAGAAATCACGAGGGAAAGATTTGCTTGAAGAAAGAAGCAAAAATAATAATAATAATAATAATATATTTAGGGATAGGCTTGCATAGTGGTACTGTAGTAGGTGAGTATGATGGTTGGCTTGCATCACACTTTTCTCGATTAATAATTGCTACTGTAGGATAGTGTAAAATTTCCAGAATCCTTTTCCGACTTTGGGATGTCAAAACTGGGGGATTTGAAGTCCATATTTCCCCCCTAAAATATCATGAAGTGTAACGTAATAGAATCAATGCAATTCAGTAATTGTAATTTACCCCCTTTTATCAATTTGTGAGGCAACGTCATTTCGGCGTTTGGGCCTGCCTGCCAATCTCAACATCTGTCCAAACAGCAGACCTTCGTTTTCTTCATATTATTCGTACTTTATTGAGTAGTAGACTACTAGTAGCTAGTACTAGCTAGTAGGTCTACTACTAGCTAGCCTACTTTCTTGGTTCACTTTATACTACTACCAGCTAGCTAGCTACTGGTAGTAGTCTAGTAGTATGAATGTCCGAAGAACTATGGCATCAAGAACAAAAAATATTCTTTTTAGTAAAATAATAATAATAATACGGAGTTTGTGTCAACGCAAACGTGTCTCTGACAGAGACAAAACCAAACTCTCTGTCAAATCATTATTACTACTATCTAGTAGTCTACTAACAGGTACTCTTGTACTTAAATTACAATTTTTTATTAGCCAGCTAGAGGACTAGCTACTAGTACTATAGCTACTACTACTACTAGCAAGATCGTAGCTGGTGGTTGGTTTTCAGTCTGTGTAGGTCGAGTGTGTCCTCTCCCAAGAACTCTTTTAGTAGGAAGGAAGTGCCACAAACAACAAAAACAAAAAATTATTCTACTAGTCTAGTCAGCGTTCGTCATACATGATGATGATGATGATGATGCTCAGTATTTCCCATTTTTGTTCTTGTCGTGGTTCGAATAAAAACACAACAGTTTCTCTTTCTTATACTATGATTCAACTACCTAGGCATTGTTTAGTATCTAAAGTAGCTCGTAGTAGTTGTTGTATCAGATAGTAATAGCGACGAAGAGTGATTTTTTGGCTGCGGGAGTTTATAGCAATGTATTCATTATTGCCGCTTATGTTACTCTAAACTAGCAGGGTAGTAGTACTCCTACTAGAATGGAGTGCTACTAGTAGTAGTAGATACTAGCTAGTCTAGAAGTCTGTCTACCAGGTACTCCCACCTAAGTACCTGTTAGTACTACAGTACGTATTAAGATTGATCTGAATTAGACTATCACTCGTGCTTCCTTCATTTTTTATCGCCAAAAAATAGAACAAAGTATAATACAGTAAAAATTAACGACGCCACTTCGGATGAAGGATGAAGGCAGAATTGCCACAACAAGAACAAACAACAACAAATAAAAAGAAGATATGAACATTCGTTTGCTCTTTCTTGTGGTACTCTTGGCCGTTGTTTGTGTCCAGAATGTACAAGCCATGGGTGTTTGGGATTCCTTGTTGAAAGGAAGTACTATACATTGGAATGATGCAAGCAATGTCAGCGCCACGGAAGAAGCTAAGAACGACATGGGACCTACCCGTTTTTACGAAGAAGATACGTTAGCCAATGCATTCATGATGGTAGATTTTGTTAATACACCACTGTACTTGGTAGCGTTGTTTCGTTGGCGCGAAGATTTGGCCGTGTACGAAGATGGACGACAAACGTCACTTACCGGATTTGAAGCCGATCGTATTTATACGCAGGCCATGTTTGCTGATATCGTTCCATCTGTGGGTGGAGAAGTTAAGTTTATTTCCAACGTCGAACGGGTTATTACTGCAAACAACAATGACAAGGATGAGAACGAAGACTTTCACCGAACATGGGATGCCCTAGTAGTCATTGAATTTCCCAGTGGAGTTGCTTTTGGAAGAATGCTAACCAATGAGCGGTTTCAAGACTTGACTCCTCACAAAAAGGCGGGATTGGAATATCATGCCATTTTTGCCTGTGAATTAGTGGAAGGATTTAGCCGCAGCAGTACGGAGGCAACAGCTTCACCAACAATGTCTGTCTTTAGAAACAACACTGACGACGAAACAACAACCTCGGAAGAAGTAACCACAAACATGACTACTAGTAATAGTACTGCTACTCCTGTGTCTGTGGTCGATTTAGTAGATTATCGACGTTACGCGACTTACGAAGAAAATAATATTGATGCCGATACGGACGTATTGATGCGCAGTGGAAAAGATGCCGCCCAAACATACTACGACAGTTTCAACCGAGTTCAAGAAAAGCACGGGATGCGAACGGCTGGTATTTTTAAAATCAAACACAGTCTTATTGAAGGATCCGATGGATGGGACGAAGTTAGGATTCAAACCTTTCCTAGTCACGCCGCACTGGAAGCGACACTCACTGATCCAGATACTATGATGGACAAGGACTTTCATCATTGGAGAGCTGGAGTCAAGCGGGCTACGACTTTTCAAGTCAGTCCTGTTTTTGTCAATTCGTTGGGTGGCAACAATCAAAAGGATTATCTAGATGCCTGTGCTTCCGAATCTGCAGTAAAAGCTGCTGGGATCGCCAAGTACGATACCTCTACATATTGTCCTTAAATAGTGGTGGTGGTGTTTTTGTGGATGAATATATTTAATATTATTATTTATGTAAGGTCATTGATGCTTTCATATCTAAGTTGCTTGATTAATCCTTGTAAGGTTGTCTGGTCGACTCTTGGTCGTGGCCGCAAAAGATTGTGACTTGTTTGTTGTGAAGATGGCGGCGGTCGTTATTGTCGATCACGACATTGATGCGGATGCCGACATCAACTTATCGAACGTCTTACACCATGTTTTGTATCCCAATTGTTTAAGTTTGAGAGGATGAACAACATCCATGTCACGTTGTTGTGAATTACCGCAAGTATTCATCATGTTGAGGGTTCCCCGATATTTTTTATTCCAATCTGTACAAAGGCCGGCCATTTGTACGGATGCTCCTGAAAAGGTTCGGAGTATATCGGCAACGATTGGAAATGCACATTCCAAGAATACATCATGATCGACTAACAGCTGTGCAGCATCGATAAAGTCATCCGCGAGATGTACAGGAACGTACAAAAAATCGGATTGACCTCTGATGGGGACCATAAAACTGTTGTCGTCGTCTTTGTTTTGGTACTTGATAACTCTTGGATCTTTCACAACATTGGAGAGACTTGCAATACATTTGGAATGATGGTACCAACCTCGTAAATTTTTCAAAAGTTCTTGAGGGTTTCTAGTTTGATAACCATCTTGCTTGACAAAGGTCCCATTAGGTAGTATTTTGTACGAAAATTGATTCAAACTCTTGATGTGTTGTTGGTTGACAGGATATCGAGGATCTCTGGTATCGAAATTGACCAGTATGGATTGTTTATTTTTGTTGCTACGAAAGAGATGAGGAAGATTGACAATGGCATCATCGTGAACGTACATAAATCCGGTAATACTGCTACTGCCGTCGGTGTCGTTCACATTTCGCTGTTCGTCTCTGTACTGCTTTAGTGTCTGTGCCAAGTTTTCCAATGGCGAAACAAAGCCATGATCATTCCGTCCATGAAATGCTGTGATGCCGTGATTCCGAAATTCTTGCAACTGTGATTCAGAAAAGGGACCCCGTATGACTGTTCGATTCACGTACTTGTGCCACTGTGAATTCCAAACCAATACATCCTCGATTGAAACATCAGCATAATTAAATTGTCCCATGACGACGACATCATCATGACGTTTCGTGGTTGACGCAATGGAGGTTGCTGTTTTTGTTGTTGTTGTTGCTGCTCTGGAATATGGAAACGGATACTTCATTTCCAGTAATGTTTCTAACCACAACTGTACCGATTGAATATCATCTAACTCGAGAAAACCAAACTCGTACAAATCGATCCACAAATCTTCCATACAACGTACCAATCGTAAATTGGATGGAAGAATAGCGCTCTTGTTATTGCACTGCCATGTTGATAAGAATAGTATCAATAAATCCGTCTTGGTTTGCCATTCCATTGCCATTTTAGCATCTTCCAAGACGACAACATCGGGATTCTTATTATTACCACGTTTTGTCGACGACGTTGACGACGACGACGACAGTCGTGGTGGTGGTGGCAAGTAGACAACGTTCTTCTTCGTGTCATGGTCATTTAATAATTGACGGTACAATGTCTGTACCATGTATCCTCGCCAAACATCAGCCACTTGTGTTGGTACGGTGATAGGTAAAATCATGGACCACCACGTTTGAAACATATGAATAGTTCCATGATCATAGTACGGAGCCAAAATACCGTTACTACCACTACTACTACTACCACTTTGTGTTGGAACAATCAATGGTACTTGTTGTTGTTTTGCTGGTAGTACGGGTGTTCTTGTAGAAGCAGTATTCTTAGTCGTTGCAGTATCAGATGTGGTTGTTTCGGGGCTTAAATGTGCAGGTACGTGTTGCAAATCATCCATCTGAAAATGTTGGTTCGTTGTAGAAGAAGACGAAGAAGAAGAAAGTATTTGTAAAACAGCAAAACGATCCATCAGCAGTTCACTATTGTCATTGTCGTCAGCTGATGAAATTTCGTAAGCAACAAATGCTTTGGCTTGATGATGATGATGATGATGATGATGATGATGATAAAAGGCTTGAGTCGTTGTTGTTGTTGTTGATGGTATCCCTCGTACATTTGGTGATAATGATGCATCATTGTTAGGATTGTTCCATGGAAAAAATGGAGACGGATTGAAAATGGGAGTACTCTGGTTATTATTGTTGGGGTTGTTGTTACCAAGAACAATGACACGTGCTCTGGACAAGACATTCTTTTTGTTGTTTTTGTTGTTTGTGATTGTTCCAACAAGTGGTGATAGTACCTTTCCATTTGTTGGATCCACTTGCAATACACTGTCCTCCCCGTCATTGTCTTCATCATCGAGCGCCAACACCAACGACATTGTATTCTCGTCTTCTTCTTGTCGTTGTTTTTGTTGCTGTAACCGTTGTTGTAGTACGTACATGTATCCCATATTTTTGCGTGCAAATAATGATGATCCAAGATGACTTCGACTACTCGTAGTAGTGTGTCGAAGTTGTGTCTCAAAAAAGTCTGTCATTTTCTTGGTCATGTCCTCCTTGTTTTGCTTGTTCTTCTTGGTTATCATCCTCATAATTTGGCGACGTAGTCGGTTCCTGCTGTTAGGTGCCAAGACATGAATACGGTTCTGATCGTTGTTGTTGTTGTTGTTGTTGTTGTTGTTGTTGTTGTTGTTGTTGTTGTTGTTGTTGTTGTTGTTGTTGTTGTTGTTGTTGTTGTTGTTGTTGTTGTTGTTGTTGTTGTTGTTGTTGTTGTT